>Ga0257121_1000231_pt1 | contig 49252 bp, 46 predicted proteins | sample SI106_100metaG_FD_190180 | JGI IMG/M metagenome (GOLD analysis project Ga0257121, IMG submission 190180) | Marine microbial communities from Saanich Inlet, British Columbia, Canada - SI106_100 | ecosystem: Environmental > Aquatic > Marine > Inlet | place: Canada: British Columbia | collected...
GTTCAACCGCCCAGGATGTTGGTGAGGTCTAGATATCGCCCGCAACGAACTTTCTTCGCGATTGCCACGGGGCTGTAAATCAACAAGTGAGCCATTGATCTTTTTCTTGATATCCATCCAATAGTGCGTCTGCTGGCCTGCCACACGACTTTGGGCGTGGGCGTGAAGGTAGCAGTTCCAATCGAGACCTGATTGATCCAGAACTGGGGAGTGAATCTCTGCCGTATCGCTTCGCTGAGTCCAGACCTGCTCTAGTTCGTTAGAAAGTATCCATAGCGATATGGCATCAACGACGGTGTGGGAAAAAGACAGTACCAGCATCCCACTCTCACCTGGCCCTTTATCGACAAACACTGCATGGACCAACGGGCCTTGTATTAAGTCAAATGGCTCACATACGAGGGAGTCCAACTCCTTAGAAAACCTTTTTACTTGCTCCTCCTCCAAATCGATTGCTTTTAGCACGGCAAAAGAAAAGAGGCTCGTGGTTTCTGACGGAACAAATCGCCAGTGTTGTCTCTCGGAGTTCTTGCGAAGATAAAAGACGCCGTGCTGGGCGAGTACGTGAGACAGAATTCGCTTAACGACATTCTGGTCCGCCTGTGGTGGTAACCGGATGTATACGGTGACGATCTGCCTCTCAAGGTCAGCACCCGAGTCCAGCAACTCAAGGTGTATCGGACTCATGGGAATATCCCGGTTGCTAGCGTTGCCTCTGTCTACGCCTGTGAGCCCTTCGCTGACCGGATCATGACTCAATTGAACAAGAATCTCGTGAACCAAGTCATCAAGCGACAGATCTTTTTCGATGAACAAGCCCACAGCACAATCAAGATCACGCCGGATTCGGTGGCCTAACTCCACCAGAGAAAGAGAGTCCACACCCGACTCGATCAGCGGCCTGTCATGCACCACTGCCTGGGGCGATAGGTTGAGAAGCGAACTAACAACTGTCGCAAGATAATCTTTGATTGCCTGTGTCTGATCCTCGTGCGATAAACCTTTTAGTTTTTGTCGCGTCAGGTTCTGCGATCGACCCCTTTGATAGCCTGCTGAGATCAACACATCCGAATCAGGATTCTTTTCACCTTCGTTTGTCGCGTGCTGGTAAATCGGATTCCACCCCTTTGCGAAAAACAAATCTCGACAGGCGTGTCGTCGAATTTTTCCGCTTGTGGTAAGGGGGATCGTTCCGGGCTTAACTAAACTGACAACAGCAGGGGTCACATTATGCTCCTGAGTAACTGCCTTTCGTATCAATCGCGTGACCGTAGTAGTTTCAAGATTTCGCCTATGTGTTCTTTTAATCTCGCAGACAATCGCGAGTTGTTCGCACATGCCATCATCAATTGAAAATGCACAGACGCGATAGTGATCTATTGCAGGATGTGCATCTGCGGCTGAAAGCTCTATATCCTGCGGATAAAGATTTTTGCCCCGAACGATGATCAAATCTTTTATCCGACCTGTAATAAATAAATGGTCATCAAGAATGAAACCCAGGTCGCCTGTTTGAAACTGCATCTCACCTGGGTAACGTTGGCTTAAACAAAAAGCGGTCGGCGCATCAGCATCACCCGATCTGAAGTATCCCGATGCAATACTTGGACCCTCTACGTATATCTCGCCTACCACGCCTGGGCCAAGTGGTTCCGATGACTCTGAATCATGTATCGTGATCGCATGTTCTACCAACGGCGTGCCGCAACTGACCAACGATACTGTTGGGTTCCCGCCGGTTGGCGGAAGCGCAACACCTGAAGAAAGCGATTCTTTATCAAAGGCGCGCGCCACTGCGGGCTCCCCTGCCCGAATACCGGCCGCCATAAGGGTGGTCTCCGCCAACCCATAGACTGGCGAAAACGAATCTGGGTTAAAGCCAAAAGACTTAAAGCGTGCAACAAAGCGCGCCAAGGTGAAGCTGCGGACCGGTTCGGCCCCATTAAATACCGCCTTGAGGCTGGACAGACTGATACCCTCTATCTCTTGATCTTTTATTTTGTCTACGCATAGGTCGAAAGCGAAATTAGGGCCTCCGGTGATCGTGGCACTGAAACGGTCGATAGATTCAAGCCAGGACGCTGGCCTGCCGAGGAAGCGACTGGGAGCACACAACACCGAGTGATACCCAACACAAACTGGCAGAGTAAGGCCGCTGATCAGGCCCATGTCGTGATAGGGCGGCAGCCACGAGAAGCCCACTGAAGTACTATCGAAAGCGCCATGGGCCTGCATTCCTCGTGCATTGTTAACGAGATTGTGATGCGACAACACCACGCCCTTCGGTTGACTGGTCGAGCCCGAGGTGTACTGAATGATCGCCGGAGACCTTGGCTGAATATTGTTAAGCATCGATTCCGCCGTCTCGCGACAGGCACTATCAGGGCGCTCTTTAACGGTTAATACCGGTATGTGCCGCCATCCAAACTCGCGCACCAGTGCTGTGATGCGCGCGGCCAAGGCCTGCGTTGTGAGAATGGCATCTGGATCTGCATCTCGAATCAGCAAATTCAGTCTTGTAGTCGCCCGTGTAATCCGGGAACTGTTCGGCGGGTAGGTGGGAACCACAACCCGGCCAGAAAGAATGCATGCATAAAAGCCGGCTATGAAGTCAAGACCTTCCGGGGCCAAAAGCACGATCCGCTGGCCTGCGCGAGTCTTCTCCGTGAGCGCCTGTGCAGCGCACCATGCCCAGGATGCGAGCTCAGCATTACTTAACTGGCTGATCTGCCCTTCGTCGTTTTCAATAAACGAAAATGCCGGGTCGCTGGGAGCGTTATCAGCCCGGCATACAAGCGCCTCGGCCAGAGTCTTCATAGCAGGTCAAATCTCGTAATCAGTTGAGTTCAAGTCGAGCACCTTTTTACCCAGAGCTCCTTCAGCTGTGAGGTCAATAATAGATACGTTTAGTAGAAGTGGCTACTGCTGAATGACTGTGAAACGCTCACACGCTTCTTAAGACAACGCACACTTAGCGCGTAAAGATCCGCGTGTGCTGATGCGCTATACCCATTTAAGGGCGGAGGATTTGGTGAAGAGGTTGGAATGAATGAGGGAGTTAACTTTTACCGCCGCCCAAAGTATCACTGGCCATTCAACCACTAATCATCTCTAACTCAAAATCAGTCAGGTCACCGTCTTGTCCTAAGAAATCAGCATGAGCATAGACTTCTTCTGAGGTAATGCTGTAACCATGATTCTTGGCCAAGGTAGCAATGCCGTCGCCAAGTCCTGAGCCATTGGCAGTTGCTGTATTTACGATAGAGATAACCTGTTCTTGTAAGTCATCATCTTCAAGGACGGCGTTACGGAAGGATTGAAAGTCAGACATGGGGATCTCTCGTCGGGTTAGTAGAGGGATGAAGTGTCCGGAATCAAGTTAGCTGTGGTTAACACATGCACCCGCCGCCACGTCCCCCACTAATCATCTCTAACTCAAAATCAGTCAGGTCACCGTCTTGTCCTAAGAAATCAGCATGAGCATAGACTTCTTCTGAGGTAATGCTGTAACCATGATTCTTGGCCAAGGTAGCAATGCCGTCGCCAAGTCCTGAGCCATTGGCAGTTGCTGTATTTACGATAGAGATAACCTGTTCTTGTAAGTCATCATCTTCAAGGACGGCGTTACGGAAGGATTGAAAGGCGTTCATCATGTTGTCCTCAAATTTTTTCGGAAGGGTTATTTTGATGGGTTGAAGTCGATGCCGAATTGGACGTTCATTCCATCAGGGATACTAGCGCAACCTGTCAGCAACAGCACCAGCATTACAGCAACGATAGATTTGGCCACCACCGGTAGCCTCCAAATTGTTGGGGGGGTTGGTGAGGCGGTTGAGATGAATGAGCGAGTTAGCATCCGCGGTTAGTCGATAGTCTAGACCAGTCAGCTTAACCTGCGCACCTGCTGAGTGCGCACGCGAGTCACTTATGTTAGTTTTTCTCTGAGAAACGCGATAGGAGCTAACGGAAATGGGCAAGAAATACATCGTGTTGATTCTGGGTATTGCTCTGGTTGCGCCTGGCTTTGCTTCCGACCTTGGCAAGGAGCAACGCTGGCGCGAGCAGGTCGCCGATTCGATCATGGATGGCGAGGAAGTCGATGTCATGGTTGATGGCCGCGGCGTGTTCGGTATTTACACCGAAGCTACCAATGGTTCCAACAAGGGCATGATCGTTGTCCATGGCACCGGCATCCACCCCGACTGGCAGCAGGTCGTGCAGCCGATCCGCGTGGCGATGACGGAGTATGGCTGGCATACGCTGTCGATCCAGATGCCGATATTGCACAACGATGCGAAGTACGAAGAATAGGTGCCGCTGTACCCTGAGGTTCCACCGCGCCTGAAGGCGGCTGAGCGCTTCCTTAAGCAAAAGGGTGTAAAAACCTTGGTCATCGTTGCCCACAGCCAAGGCGCCACGATGTCGAGCTATTACCTCTCGCGTAATACCAACGACATCCAGGGCTTTGTCGCGATCGGTATGGGCGCGACGCAGAAAGATAGCGACGTCAACAGCTCGATTTCACTGAAAACCATAAATATTCCGGTGCTGGATCTTTACGGTACAGATGACCTTCCCGGTGTACTCGAAACGGCCGAACTTCGAAAACAGGCTGCAGCACATAATCCGCAGTACAGTCAAAAGGTGATCCAAGGTGCAAACCACTTTTTTGACGAGATGAATGACGAGTTAGTCGTGGCGGTGGCAGACTGGAGCCAGCAGTTTTAGTCGGGTTTGCGCAAAACATCGGAGTGAACGGGAGCAGCGGTAGTTTCCCAAACCTGATGCGACTGTGACACTGGTGGGACGGTTATCCGGTCAACCAGGGTCTGCGGGAATCTGCTGTGCCATATTTGTGCCACGGAACATTGCCCACATGGCGCAACAGGCATAACTAACTGAAAGGATGGTGGCTATGGGTGGACTTGAACCACCGACCCCGGCATTATGAATGCCGTGCTCTAACCAGCTGAGCTACATAGCCACGGTGGGTGCGCGAATGTAGCGCGAAATCTCCTCCAGAACAAGGTAAAGACCATTAAAACGGGCTAAAAACGCGTGGCCGCGCCTCAAGCGTACGACATATCACCTTGAAAAGGCCGGCCTGTTCAAAGGTGGTCAGCCTGAGCGTTGCGCTCTCGTACTTACCCGGATATTCCGGTCGCGCTCACGTTTGATTCAGACGTTAAAACGAAAATGCATGATGTCGCCATCACTTAGGACGTAGTCTTTTCCCTCCAGCCGTAACCTGCCCGCTTCACGTGCACCGTGCTCTCCGCCGTTGACGATAAAGTCGTCATAGGCGATGGTCTCAGCGCGAATAAAACCGCGCTCAAAATCCGTGTGTATCTCGCCCGCGGCTTGAGGCGCCGTAGCACCGATACGCACCGTCCAGGCTCTTACCTCTTTAGGTCCGGCGGTAAAAAAGGTCTGCAATCCCAATAGAACATAGCCCGCCTGAATTACCCGGTCGAGACCTGACTCCGCCAATCCCAGGTCATCCAAAAAACTACTGCGTTCGTCTGGATCCAGCTCTGATATCTCCTGCTCGATCGCGGCACTGACCACAACCAACTGCGCATCGGTTTTTTGAACATGTTCACGCAATTGCGCTACCTGCTCGTTGCCGGCAAGATCCTGCTCTGAAACATTGGCCACATAAAGCACTGGTTTGGTGCTTAAAAGACATAGCGGCATTAATGCCGTTGCCACGTCGCTGTCCTGCAGCAGTCGCTGGAAACCTTGACCTTCATTAAGCGCTTGGTTGGCCTGGCGCAGGCATTCCAGTTCACGCAGGATTTTTTTGTCGCCGGTTTTAGCGGCCTTGGCAGTTCGCTCGATGCCACGCTCCAGTGTCTCCAGGTCAGCCAGTGCCAGCTCGGTCTCGATGGTGGCCACATCGGCCAGCGGATCTACCTTGCCGGCAACATGGGTGATGTCGTCATCCCTGAACGCACGCACCACATGAATAATCGCATCCACCTCGCGGATGTGTGCAAGAAAACGATTGCCCAGGCCTTCCCCTTTCGAGGCACCGGCGACCAATCCGGCAATATCGACAAACTCGATCGCGGTGGGTATGACTGACTTGGGGTTAATCAGCGCCGCAATTTTTTGCAGACGCAGATCTGGCACCTCAACGATGCCGACATTGGGATCGATAGTGCAAAATGGATAATTCTCGGCCTGCGCGCCGGCCCGCGTCAGAGCATTAAAAAGAGTCGACTTGCCGATATTGGGCAGGCCCACGATCCCGCAGCGAAATCCCATTCAGAGCGTGTCCTTAGCATCGCGGTGCAATACATTCATCGCCAACTCCAACTCTCCGTCGAGTAACTCGTCCAGTCGTTCAACTGCGCGGTCTATGGCATCAAAGATCGCATTGCGATCTGCAGCGGATGGTTTTTGCAACACATAGTTGGTCACCTCATTAGCGTTTCCGGGATGGCCAATGCCGATCCGCAACCGTACAAACTCCCGTGAACCGAGTTTCGAAAAGATGTCACGAAGGCCATTGTGGCCGCCGTGCCCACCACCACGTTTCACCCGCACAGTGCCTGGTGGTAGATCCAGATCATCGTGCACCACCAGTATTTTTTCAGGCGCAAAGTCGAAGTAATTTGCAACACTCGCTACCGGCGAGCCGCTTTCGTTCATGAAAGTCTCTGGCCTGAGGACCCGTACCCGATGACGGTCGATACGCAGATCTGCCAACGCGCCTCGAAAACGGTTTTCCACACGCGGGTCCATTGGCCAGCGCCGGGCCAACACATCCAGAAACCAGAAACCCGCGTTGTGGCGGGTCGCCGCGTAGCCACTACCCGGATTGCCCAGGCCGGTGATCAGTGAAATGGCTGTCATATCTGTCCGGCCAGATGGTGCACGTGCGCCGCCGGGCAACGCACGTTCAGGCCCGGGCTAGCGTATGCCGCAGGTTGCTTATTCCCCGCTTTTCGCCCGGTCGCTATCGGCCGGCGCCGTCTCGTCATCTGCCGGCTGGCCTTCGGCCAACTCGCCTGCTTCAGCCTCATCAAGGTCTTCAAGCTCTTCTTCCTCAATTACCTTGGGCGCCGTCACAATGGCCACCGTGGGGTCTTCACCTTCATGGTAGGCAGTGGCTGTCAACTCAACCGCCTCAGGTAGTTGTATGTCCGAAAGGTGCAAGGACTGGTTCATCTGCAGTTCAGAGACATCAATGGCAATGTACTCGGGCAGATCTTTAGGCAGGCAGGTGATATCAAGCTCTGTCATAAGATGCGCCAAAATACCGCCATCAATCTTCACGCCAGGAGTTACATCAGCGCCTTCAAAGTGCAGCGGCACCTTCATGTGCAGTTTTTCGGTTGCCCTGATTCTCTGGAAGTCGATATGCAACACGATCGGCCGGTGTGGGTGCATCTGCACCTCGCGCAGGATCACCTGCTGCGAACCGGCATCGGTCTTCAGATCGATGATCGCCGAATGAAAGGCCTCTTTTCCAAGGCTATTCATTACCTGATGATGATCCAGCATCAGGCTTTCATTGCCCTTTCCTGCGCCGTAGACAACTGCCGGCACCTGTTTATCATGGCGCTGCCGCCGGCTTGCATTGGTACCAAACGCTTCCCGCAGCCGGGCATCGAGTTCGTAGTTACTGCTCATTACAGGGTCTCCTTACACTGGCGCCGCAGGCGCCGTCTTGCTCTCCCGGAGATACCGGGCTGATTAGTCCATAAATAGGGAGCTGACCGAATCACCACTGGCTATTCGCCGGATTGATTCAGCCAGCAAACTGGAAATACTGATCTGTCGAATCTTCGCGCAATTACTTGCCTCGACTGACAGTGGGATCGAGTTGGTCACCACGACTTCGTCCAGCTCCGACGCTTCAATACGTTCGACCGCTGAGCCGGAAAGCACCGCATGGGTACAACAGGCCTTAACCTGCATCGCGCCGGACTCCTTCAGCGCCCGGGCCGCCTCACACAAGGTGTTGGCGGTATCCACCATATCGTCCATCAACACGCAAGTGCGATTATCCACCGAACCTATGATATGCATGACCTTGGCCTCGTTAGCCCGAGGCCGGCGCTTATCGATGATGGCAAGTTCAACGCCAAGTTGCTTGGCCATCGCCCGCGCCCGGACCACGCCACCCACATCTGGTGACACCACAATCAGATTTTCGGGCTCCTGACGCCACAACTCACCGTTAAGTACCGGGGCCGCATAAATATTGTCGACCGGGATATCGAAAAAACCCTGGATCTGGTCCGCGTGCAGATCCATGGTCACCACCCGGTCTGCGCCTGCAATGCCGATCATGTCGGCAACGAGCTTGGCTGTGATCGCAACCCGGGCTGTTCGCGGTCGACGATCCTGGCGTGCATAGCCAAAATATGGGATTACCGCGGTGATACGCTCTGCCGAAGAGCGGCGCAAGGCATCGATCATCACCAGCAGTTCCATTAAGTGATTGCTCGCGGGCATAGAGGTCGGCTGGATCACGAAAACGTCGGCACCGCGAACATTTTCCATGATCTCGACGTTAACCTCACCGTCGCTGAAGGTGCTCACCAGGGCGCGGCCAATGCCAATGCCCAGGCGATCAGCCACTTCGCTGGCCAGTGCCGGGTTGGCGTTACCGGTAAACAATGTCAGATCATCAACTGCCATGAGATTCTTGTCGCTTTGGTGTCAGGGGTTGGAACTTTAGCAAGTGGCTGGGGTGCCAGGATTCGAACCTGGGAATACCGGAATCAAAATCCGGTGCCTTACCACTTGGCTACACCCCATCAGATTCATCGGCAAACGCCGGGTTCTGGTTAATTCCCCGGGCAACCAGGCCACTGTATACGGCAGGCAGCTGGTCAAGAATCTGCTGGCCAGCGTGGTTATCAACCACTGCCACGAAAGCCGCTGACCCACTGCCCGACATTCGGGTGGGACCAAATTTGCCCAGCCAATCCAGGCACTGCCCTACCTCAGGAAACTGTCGTCTTGCCACCGGCTCCAGATCGTTGCGCCGATCACCCTCAAATGGGCCCGGTATTCTGATTCGCGGGCTGTTTCGTGTCAATTCGCGATCAGCAAATATAATCCCGGTCGAGACACTGACTTGGGGCCAAATCACACAGTATTGCTGCTCTGGCAGGATTGCTGGCAATAGTCGCTCGCCCACTCCCTCACCCCAGGCTGAGCAGCCACCGACAAATAACGGGACATCCGCCCCTAACGCCAGTCCAAGTTGAGTCAATTCTGCCCGGCTGAAACCTGTATTCCATATCCGATTCAACGCGACAAGCACGGTGGCAGCGTCAGAGCTCCCACCACCGAGACCCGCCCCAACAGGGATTCGCTTAGTAAGATGAATATCGGCCCCAAGGGTAGTGCCGCTTGCTGCCTGCAGGGCGCGCGCTGCGCGTACACTCAGGTCGTCATCAGGCAATTGCGGCGCACCCAGACGCCGGATCACACCGTCACGGCGGGCATCAAAATCCAGCGTATCGCCATAGTCGAGCAACTGAAAGAGCGTCTGCAACTCGTGCAGTCCATCGTCACGCTGGCCAACTACGTGTAAAAACAGATTAAGTTTTGCGGGTGCCAGCCAACTGCTCATTGCTCCATCTCTTTGACGGTAGCCCGCTCGCTCCAGTGTTCGATCAGTATTTTTACAATCAGGGTATCCCCTATCAGCCCCGCGTGGGTCGAGAAGTTTTTCACGGTATCAGGCCAGGCCACCATTCGGATCTTACGGGGTAGCTCCTTTTCGTCGAACACCGCGTACTCAGAATAGGTGATATCCCACCCCAGTTGGCTGAGTGAAATCAAAGCCCCGCGAGCATCAGTTTCTATCGCCCGGACCTCACTTGGAGCGGGTAGCCCCCGAATCCAGTAGCCCAGCTCATCAAGGGGGATATGCCAGCCGGTGCCGTCAGCAAGGACTTGGGTGGCACTGTCTGCCTCAAATTCCTGGCCCTGGTGGTCACGCAACCGGGCACCGTTTTCGTCAACCCACAAACGGGCTTTGCCACCGCCGAAAGCACCAAAAAGATCAATCCGGCTCTGCTGATCTTTACGCTCCCAACGTAGGTGTGCACTGGCGCCCGACTCCGAGGTGCGTATGGCGACACGTCCACGCAGATTCCACTGCCGCAGATTATTAAGCTGTTCCTGGCGTGCCGCCCAAAGCGCATCGGCTGCGCTAGGCGCTAATGCCGCAGGCGGTATCCTGGCGCAGCCACCACTTAGCAGTATTGCTGCAAGCAAGGCACATCCGGCACGGATCACTGGCCGAATTTCCGCAGCGTCTCAATTAGTACCGGATTGTCGGAATCATTACTCTTGCCGTCTTCCCAGGCCAAGATCGCCTCTGCCTTGTCGCCCAGATGCCACAAGACCTCACCCAAATGTGCAGCAATCTCGGCATCGGGCTGCTGATCCATTGCCAGAGTCAGGTATTCAAGCGCGAGCTTTAGGTTGCCCCGCCGGTAATGCACCCACCCCAGGCTATCGAGAACATAGGGGTCACCCGGTAACAGCACAAGCGCCTTTTCTATAAGTGCCAGAGCTTCTTCGAAGCGCTCGGTCTTGTCGGCCAGTGTATAGCCCAACGCGTTGTAGGCATGCGCATTCTGGGGATCCAACTCGATGAGCCGGCGCATATCGCGCTCGTGTTCGACCACCTGATCCAGCATCGCGGTCACGAGCCCGCGGGCATAGAGCAGATCGAGGTCATCCGGCAGATCAACCAGCGCCGCATCCAACAGCTTCAGCGCCTGCTCCGGCTGGCCGCTGTCGCGCAGCACCTGTTCGCGTGCCAGGTACACCCGCACCTGCTCATCGCGTGACTTTGGTGTGACATCAGCCAGATGTTCCAAGGCCTCATCGATACGCCCGGCATCTGCCAGGACAAAACCAACGCGCATTTGCGCATCGAAATACAACTCCCGTGAAACCACCTCTCGCAATAATGTCAGCGCGACATCGTAGTCGCCCTGTTCACTGGCGATTCGACCAAGATAAAGTCGGGCGCGATCCTCGTTAGGGAAAAGCGCCAATACATGCTCAAAATGCTCACGGGCACGAGCCAGATCACCGCGGTCGAGGTTGAGTGCGCCGGCTGCGTACAGGGCATCGATACTGTCTGGGTCAGATTCGAGCAGTTTGTCGAACTGTGCAAGCGCCGCACGATTCTCGTTCCATTGTGCCAGCAACCGGGCATACGTCAGACGAAACCGAGGCCGGTCAGCATAGGCATCAAGATACTCGTTGGCGTAAGCACTTACTCGCTCGCGGTCACCGTGCTCGCGAAGGTATGAAAACTTCAGCAGCGCAGCTTCCTCCCACCCAGGTGTCAACTCCATGGCCCGGTCAAGCGCCGCTTGTGCTGCCTCCTCATCACCAACGCGGTAGCCAAGCCAGGCGGCTGCCCATTGTGCCGAATCAAGTTCATGGTAATGAGTGGCGATGCGCTGCATCAAACCCAGCCAACGACCCGGATCCGCCTGCTGCCCCAGGATCTGCACAATATGCTCCAACAGGACAGCCGTTTTCTCGGGCATCGTGTCGATCAACTCTACCAACGCATCGAACACAGCCTGCCCACGGTCGAGCATAATCAAGGCCTGTAGCCGCATAGCCAGGGCCCTTGGATCCTCCGGGGTAATCGATACCAGGAGTTCGCTGAGTTCCAGGGCCCGCTCAAACTCGCGCACTTCTATGGCCAAGGCAAAAGCACGTACCGTAATCCGCGCGTTGCCCGAAAGTATTGCTGCGCGGGCCATAGCTTGTGCCGCAGTGACCGGATCGCCGCGACGGGCCGCTACATCGCCAAGCAGGTATTCAAAGACCAGATCCTGGGAAAGACCTGCCACCACCAGCGGGTGCTGCTCTTGCGCACTGGCGCTATTGGGTGCCGGCGCAACGCCGACGCAACCGGACAATGCCAATAAGGTACATAGCAGGCCAGTCGTGGAAAAATTGAAGTGTGTCACGTAAAACTCGCAAATAAACGCCCATCGGCGCTCAATCACTCAGAATAGCAGAATCGTTGCCCTAACGGTGAAGGCGCCTCGATCCGCCAGGGCGGTTTTCGCCCAGTGCTTGGCGCTAACAGCCTTACAAAGGCTCTGGGTCAGTGAAAATTGCATCCAAAAATCGTAAAATATTGATTCTATGTATCTTCTCACTCTAGGTCTCAATCACCGCACGGCCCCGGTTGCCCTGCGTGAACGAACCGCGTTCTCGCCGGAACAATTACCGGACGCGGTTCGCTCCCTTGTGGCAAGCCCGCAGGTCCAAGAGGCGACTATCTTATCGACCTGCAACCGAACCGAGATTTATTGTCGTCAGGAGCAGATAGCAACTGCCCCGGTTTTTAACTGGCTTCGTGAATACGGTGATCTGCCTGAAGATGCCCTGAATAGCTCAACCTATACGCTGCCCGGGGAACAGGCTGTCCAGCATGCCTTTCGCGTGGCCTCGGGCTTGGACTCCATGGTACTGGGAGAACCTCAGATTCTAGGGCAAATGAAAACGGCTTTTTCGGTCGCTCACCAGGCAGGAACTACCGGCAAAATCCTCAATCGTCTATTCCAGCACACCTTCTTGGTTGCCAAGCAAATCCGCACGGATACCGCCATCGGTGCCAACGCGGTATCCGTGGCCTTTGCAGCGGTGGATCTGGCAAAGCGGATATTCTCGCGACTGCAGGAACAGACAGTGCTGCTGATCGGTGCCGGAGAAACGATCGAACTGGTGGCACGCCATCTCAAGCAGAATGAAGTTCGCCACATTATCGTCGCCAATCGGTCCATTGAGCGGGCCCAGGCACTCACCAGCCAATTGGGTAGCGAGGCTATCTCGCTCGCCGAGATACCCGCCCGGCTACATGAAGCCGACATCATCGTAGCTTCGACCGCGAGCACTCTGCCGATCCTCGGCAAGGGTACTGTCGAAAGCGCGCTACGCAAACGGCGGCATCGACCCATGTTCATGATCGATCTCGCGGTTCCCCGCGATATCGAGGGCGAAGTGGGCGAACTGGATGATGTCTTCCTGTATACGGTCGATGATCTGCAAAATGTCGTTACTGCCAACCAAACCTCGCGCCAGGAAGCGGCAGTCGAAGCCGAGAAGATCATCGACCTGCAAGTCATGCGCTTTATGCACTGGATGCGCTCGCTGGATTCGGTGCCAACTATCCGTTCTTTGCGCGACAAGATAGAAGCACTCGGTGAGACTGAACTGGAAGATGCCCAGCGGCGCCTTGCCAACGGTGAGAATCCGCAACAGGTTCTGGAGCATTTCGCCCGCAATCTCTCGCGCAAATTTGCCCACGGACCCAGTCAGGCGCTGAAACAAGCTGGCCAGGAAGGCAATGCCAGCCTGATCAGCACTGCCCGACGACTGTTCAAGCTCGCCCCCTGAACATGAACCCGACGATGCGAGTCAAACTCGAGCGCCTGCTTGAGCGCCAAGAAGAGATCAACGCGCTGCTCTCAGATCCCACGGTGATTGCCCACCAGAACTCATTTCGTGATTTGTCGATCGAACTCGCCGACATTAGTCCGGTGGTAGAGCATTTTCAGCGCTACCAGATCCTCGATGGAGAACTATCCGAAACCCGCGGCATGCTGGAAGACGGTGACCCCTCGATCCGGCGCATGGCTCATGATGAGATGCCGCGGTTGCAATCCGAGCTAGAGCAGAGCCAGCAGGCGCTTCGCAAGTTGCTCATTCCACGCGACCCTAACGACGAGCGCAATATCTTTCTCGAAGTGCGGGCCGGCACCGGCGGCGACGAAGCTGCGCTTTTTGCCGGTGACCTCTTTCGCATGTACAACCTCTATGCGGAAAAACGCAACTGGCAGGTCGAGGTCGTGAGCCAGAGTCCGGGTGAGCACGGCGGCTACAAGGAGATCATCAGTCGTGTTGCCGGACGCGGCGCCTATTCACAGCTGAAGTTTGAATCCGGCGCCCACCGGGTGCAGCGCGTTCCCGAAACCGAAGCACAGGGACGGATACATACCTCGGCCTGTACCGTCGCAGTCATGCCTGAAGCCGACGAAATTGATGATGTTGAAATCAACACCACTGACTTGCGAATAGACACCTTTCGTGCCTCCGGGGCCGGCGGCCAGCATGTGAACCGTACCGATTCAGCAGTGCGGATCACTCACCTGCCTACGGGCGTCGTTGTGGAGTGCCAGGACGAACGCTCGCAGCACAAAAATAAAGCACGGGCCATGTCGGTCCTGCGCTCACGCCTGCTCGAAGCAAAAATCAGCCAGCAAAAAAGCGAAGAAGCGCAAAACCGGCGCAGCCTGGTCGGTAGCGGTGATCGTTCCGAGCGCATCCGAACCTACAATTTTCCGCAAGGCCGGGTCACCGATCACCGCATCAACCTGACGCTGTACAAACTCGATGAGGTCCTGTCTGGAGATCTGAAGCCAGTCATCGAGCCGCTAATTGCCGAATACCAGGCAGACCTGTTGGCGACGATGAGTAGTGGCTGAATCCACCGCCTCGGCACTATTGCACCAGGCATGCCAGGCGCTGACCGGGCAAAGTGATTCGCCGCGTCTGGATGCCGAGATTCTGCTGCAAGCCGCCTGCGGCATTGATCGCACGACTTTTGCCCGCGATCCTGAAAAAGCCATAAGCTCTACACAAGGCCGACAACTACTGGCACTGGTCGAGCGCCGCCGTACCGGGGAACCCATTGCGTACATCCTGGGACACAAAGAGTTCTGGTCGCTGGATCTTGCTCTTAGTCAGGACACCCTGGTGCCGCGGCCCGAAACCGAAATCCTGGTGCAGGCAGTGCTCGATGCCACACCGGCCGATTCACCGGTGGATATCGCAGACCTTGGTACCGGCAGCGGCGCCATCGCGCTGGCACTTGCCAGCGAACGCCCCCTTGCACGTATCGTGGCAACGGACTCATCCAGGCGGGCGCTCGCCCAGGCAAGCGACAATGCCAAGCGCCTGAACCTTGAGGTCACGTTTGAGCTAGGTGACTGGCTAGTCCCGCTGCAAGGACAAGCCTTCGACATCATCGTCAGCAATCCACCCTACGTGCGCGAGGGTGATCCGGCACTGGAACGCGGCCCATCCCTTTTTGAGCCACGAGAGGCTCTTTTTTCTGGCCCTGATGGCCTTAGCGCCATCCGCCAGATTTGCGCGGGTGCCAGCGACTGCCTAAAGCCCGGTGGGATGCTGGCACTGGAACACGGCCATGACCAGCGATCTGCACTGGATGAATTGCTGTTGGGCGCTGGCCTTGGCTCTATCGCCCGCTTCAACGACTACGCAGGCCAGGCACGGGTAAGCACTGCACGCCGCGTGGCCCGCAGCAACCACTAAACTTGGCATCAAACCTCAAACCTCAAACACAAAACTACGATGCTCCAGAGTAACTTCACGATTCCCTCACCGGCCAACGCGCTTCCAGGGCGGACCGAGGCGGTGCTGGTTGCAAAACAACACTATGTGAATGGCGCACCGCTTAAACCGCCCTTTCCTGCAGACGCCGAACAGGCGGTCTTTGGACTGGGCTGCTTCTGGGGGGCGGAGCGTTGCTTCTGGGAACTCGATGGCGTATTGACGACGGCCGTAGGTTACGCCGGCGGCAGCACGCCCAACCCCACCTACCAGGAGGTCTGCTCAGGGATGACCGGCCATACCGAGGCGGTGCTGGTAATCTTTGACCCCCGGCGGATAAGTTACGCCCAGCTACTGAAAGTCTTTTTTGAATCGCACGACCCTACCCAGGGCATGCGCCAGAGCAACGACATTGGCACTCAGTACCGCTCGGCCATCTACACCGGCAATGAAGAACAGATCGACATGGCCCGTGACACAGCCACTCGATACCAAGAGGCATTACGCAATGCCGGCTTTGCTGAGATTACAACTGAATTTGCCCCCGCCGGGAGATTCTTCTATGCCGAGGATTACCATCAGCAATACCTCGCCAAAAATCCGGGTGGTTACTGTGGTCTTGGCGGGACTGGCGTGCGCTGCGCCTGGTCTGCATCAAACGCGCCCTGAAGAGGGTGATTACGATACGGGCGGTTTGATCGGCATCGGGAAGGAGGCGATATTGCCCCCTTTGGTTTCGCCAGCAGGCACAATCTTAGCCTGCCCTTCTTTTTCGACCTCATCAATACGCACTATGGCGTGCAGCGGAATATAGGTGCGCTTGACGCCCGAGAACTCGCTCTTGAGTTTTTCGTCAGATGGGTCCACCACCAGCTTGGATCGTTCACCAAAAATGATCTCGCCGACCTCAACAAAAGCATACATGCCGCCCTGGGAAACCTCGCGGGCATAAACCTCGTAGATGTTTCCCTGGTTGTGAAAAATTATCCGGAAGATGCTTTTTTTTGTCATGACTTAATAGAAATCTGGTGTCAGGCTTTGCGGCCGGGCGCATTATAGCAACGCTGGCCATGCCACAATGCACTGTCTTTGCGGAAATTTTCAGCATTTGTGGCAGAAGTTTAGAATTTCACTTATGAAGGTGCAGTTACTTATTCGGGTCAGCGTACTGCTTGCCACCGCCCTTGCATCGCAAGGGGCCGGCGCTACCCTACCGGCGCCGGTCGCCCAATTGATGCGGGCCAACGGTATCCCGCTCGACTCGATCAGCGTGGTCATCAGGCGCGTGGGCTCCCAGGCATCACAGATCACCCACCAGAGTCGGGCGCCACGCAACCCCGCATCAGTCATGAAACTGGTCACAACCGCGGCTGCACTCAATCTACTTGGCACCCAACACCGCTGGCAGACCGAGGTGCTTATTGATAGCGCCTTGCGGGACGATACGCTGCATGGCGACCTGATCCTGCGCGGGGGTGGCGATCCCTGGTTGGTCATCGAACGCTTCTGGCTATTGGCGCGGCAGTTGCGCGAACGTGGGTTAACCCATATCCAGGGCAACCTGGTACTCGATGACAGCCTGTTTGACCGCAAGGCTATCGGCCGAAAAGCCATCGACGGCAAATATCAACGTAGCTACAACACGCTGCCCAGCGCACTGCTGGTGAACTTTGGTGCTACCTCACTGGTGTTTGATTCGCGTATGGGGCGGCTTGCGGTCCATGCTGATCCCGCTGCCACGACCCTGCGTCTGGTGAATTCAGTCAAACAGGACAAAACCAGCTGCGCCAATCGACTGCACCGGGTCACCCTTGAGTCCACCGCTCACACACAGCAAACAGATGTGCAACTGGGCGGCACGTATCCCGCCAACTGCGGCCAGAGCACCCTGCGACGCACCCTGCTGCCACATGGCCAGTACGTCTACGGAGTTTTCAAGGCCCTGTGGCAGGAGTTGGGCGGCACGCTGTCGGGCAACTGGATGTACGGTAAAACCCCGGCACAAGCCAAAGTCCTGGGAACTCTCGATTCGGTATTGCTGGCCGATGTCATTCGGCACACCAACAAATTCAGTAACAACGTGATGGCGCGTAATCTACTGCTAACCCTCGCCAGCGAGTTTGCGGTGACCCCGGCAACTCCGGCCAAAGGTGCCAAAGTTATCGAGGACTGGCTGGACGCCAGCGGTGTATTGATGCCGGCTTTGCGTATCGACAATGGTGCCGGACTCTCCCGAGATGCGCGACTCAGCGCTGCAGGCCTGGCCACACTGCTGGAAAAAGCAACCACCGAGCCCTGGTGGCCTGAATTCGTCGGTTCACTGCCAATCGCGACAGTCGACGGCTCATTGCGCCGGCGTTTTTACGGGATTGCCCGGCCCGGTCGGCTTCGATTAAAGACAGGACTGCTGCGCGATGTGCGCACACTGGCCGGCTATGCCATTGATCCATCTGGAAACACCTGGGTCATCGTGGTCCTGCACAACCACCCACGCGCAACCAATGCGGTTGGTATCAAGATCCAGCACAAACTGCTGGAGACGCTGTTCCAGAATCAGCCCCGCGAGGCTAACTGATCGAACTAATCAAGCCTTAACAGAAAGTCCAAAATGGCCGTCGCTACCGGCTCGGGATCATCCATATGCAGGTGATGCGTTCCGCTCAACCATTGCACGCTCGCGGCTTGTAGTGATGCAAGGCGAGGTGTCAAAGTTTCAGATTTGGCCAGCAGGCCATCGTTGGCGAGCAGTACCCGGGTGGGCGTCTCAATGGCGCGAAGATAGGCCAATACCTGCGACTCGGTTAGAAATACAGGTGACGGCAGTCGCAGCCGTGGGTCGCTGCGCCAGCGATAACCGCCTTCGACCTTGGCAAGGTTGCGACTCACCAAAGCTTGTGCGGCTTTGTGGCCCATCTTGCCGAGTCGTGCACGCGCCATGATTAACGGCTCAAGGTCAGGGTACAGAGCCGGAGTCTTATCGCGAAGCTTGGCGTAAGCTGCGATCGAGTCACGCAGCCGACCCGGAGCGCCATCGGCCGCTTGGGACACTGGGCCGAGGTTTTCGATGAGCACCATTGCCCGAATACGCGTGGGCGCTGCTACAGCCACCGTGGTTGAGATTGCGCCACCCAAGGAATGTCCCAACAGCACCAGCTCTTTCCAGCCCAGAGCATCAGCGACCTCGAGCACAGCTGGCGGGTAGTCCATTAAATGGTAACGCGCGCCTTCGGGCCGGTGCTGTGAAAAACCATGACCCGGTAGATCGATCGCTACCAGATTAAGATCGGTGAGATAAGGCGCCATCGGCAAGAAACTCGCGGCGTTATCCAGCCAGCCATGCGCGGCCAGTACCGGGATTCCATCAGCCGATCCCCAGCGAAGCCCACAGATCGTACCTGCACTGGGTGTTTCGACAGAAAACGACTGACAGTCCATGGTGGCTCTAATGCCTTCCCAGAAAGCCTTTAGGCTGCGACCTAGAGCTGCTAATTAATTGTTTTTTATACAAAATATCAAAAAATAAAGTTACACAAAGTGACGATACGAACAAGGTTTTTTACACTGTTTTTCCCTGTCAAGACTATCATTTGATCGGGATTACGTATAAATATAGACAAAGTTAATTTACATAACTATTAATCAGTTTAATACTGATTATTAGCCCATTCGAGGACGCTGTTATGTCGCAAGGGACACAAGCTCAGAATAATGGTCTGGCGCAGGCGGTACGCCACTCATTCACTCTGACGGATAACGAGACTGGTGAGTCCTGGGAGTTACCCATCCTGCATGGTGCCGTTGGCCCCAAGGTAATCGACATCCGCAAGCTGTACAGTCAAACCGGCGCCTTTACCTATGATCCCGGATTTACCTCCACCGCATCGTGCTCATCGGAGATCACCTATATCGACGGTGAGGCCGGAATCCTGCTGCACCGCGGTTACGCCATCGCTGATCTCGCCGAGAATACCGACTTCATGGATGTCTGTTACCTGCTGTTGCACGGCGAGCTACCGTCTCCGGAAGAAAAGGAGCAGTTCGACGGCGACATTACTCGACACACCATGCTGCACGAACAACTGGTACGGTTCTACAGCGGGTTCATGCGCAGCGCCCACCCGATGGCCATCATGGTTGGGGTGGTTGGCGCCTTGTCGGCGTTCTACCACGACAGCACCGATATCAACGACCCGCTGCAGCGCATGTCCGCCGCCCACCGGTTGATCGCGAAGATGCCGACCATCGGCGCCTACGCCTTTAAATACTCTCTGGGTCAACCATTCATGCAACCCAGTAACGACCTCACCTACTCGGAAAACCTGCTCCAGCTGATGTTCGGCGTGCCGACCCAGGATTACCAAGTTAACCCGGTGCTGGCCCGCGCTATTAACCGCATCCTGATCTTGCACGCAGATCATGAACAAAACGCGTCGACCTCCACGGTGCGCCTGGCTGGCTCCTCGGATGCCAATCCGTTTGCCTGCGTGGCCGCTGGCATTGCTTCATTGTGGGGCCCTGCTCATGGGGGTGCCAACGAAGCGGTATTGAGCATGCTTCAGGAGATCGGCACCAAGGACCGGATCCAGAAATTCGTCAAGAAGGCGCAGGACCCCGACGACCGGTTTCGACTGATGGGTTTCGGCCATAGGGTATATAAGAACTACGACCCGCGGGCCACAGTAATGCGTGATACCTGTCACGAGGTACTGAAAGAACTGGGCATCCAGGACCCGACGCTGGACCTGGCCCTGGAGCTTGAGCAGATCGCCCTCAACGATTCCTATTTCGTTGACAAGAAGCTTTACCCAAATGTGGACTTCTACTCTGGAATCATTCTGCGTGCCCTGGGTTTCCCGACCAATATGTTTACGGTGCTATTTGCCATCGGCCGCACCGTAGGCTGGATTTCCCACTGGAAAGAAATGATGGAATCTTCCGAGAGCCGGATCGGCCGACCACGCCAACTCTACGTCGGCAAAGAAGAGCGCCCGTTTACTGCAGTCTCCCAGCGCGAACATACCGAGAAACGATCGGGCTGGGCCTGGCTATGGGGCGGAAATCGCAAGAACGACTGACGCATAGCGCCGATCAACTGTTCCTGATCGAGACCAACGCTAATGAAATGTGTGGTCTACAAAGGCATGCGCAAGCAAGACACCTACCTGTATGTTGCTTCGGCTGAAGCGCTCACTGAGCTCCCCAAAGCGCTGCTGGGCCAGCTCGGAGAGCTACAGCAGGTGATGGATTTGGATCTGACGCCGCACCTCAACCTGGCAGCGGCCGACCCCGCTGCTGTGATGAACAGCATAGAATCACGAGGATTCTATCTGCAGCTGCCCCCGGGGGCTCCGACCGACACGTGCTGACCAAGATCCTTTTTACCCTTGCCGTGATACTGGTGGTAGCACTGGTCTTTCGAACCAAGAGTCAGCCTGCCGGGGCGTCAGCGGCTCCTGCCCCTGACAAAGGGGGGGTTTCAGCCCCTATGGTCGCTTACTCTCTGCTGGGACTGGTGATCGCGATATCGGCACTGGTTTTTGTCCTGCACTGGCAAGAACAGCACCGCATCATTAATATCCGTGTGATAGACAGCCAGGGCACAACCTTGAACTACCAGGCCTACAAAAAGGCAGTTGACGGTCGGCGCTTTACCACCATTGGCGGTCTGGCAGTAGATCTCGCTGACAGTGACCGCATCGAAATTCTGGAAAAGGAAAACTGAACATCATGAAATCACCAGACCTCACGCTTTCCAGCCCTTTGCGATGGCTCGCCGGGGCCGTGATACTGACCTTCAGTCTGAACACCCTGGCCGCTGACTTTGACCCCTTTGTCGGACACTATGCCGGTAGCACCACGATCGTTGGCAACACTGAAGGCACTGCCAATGGCCGCGAGATCACAGTCGATATCAGCAAACACAAAAAAGGTTTTCGCATCAACTGGTCTACTACCAAGGCGAAGTCAGGTAAAAGCAAGGAATATACGATCGATTTTGTACCGACCAAGCGCGACCATATCTATGCAGCCGCGCAAAAGGTTAACGTGTTCGGTGGCAAGAAACCACTCGACCCGTTGCAGGGCGACCCCTACATGTGGGCCCGTTTCACAGGCAAGAGCATGAAAATTCTCGGCCTGCTGATCAACGAACAGGGAGAGTTCGAGCTTTTCTCCTATACACGTACACTGCACGATGACGGGCAGGCCATGTCCCTGCGCTACCTGCGCCTTGACGAGACGGGAGAACAACGTGTTGTTGAAGGGGAACTGCGGCGACAGGCTGACTGATAGTCACAGCCGGAATAGCCAGTTCCCACTTGCTGGGATCAAAGCCTCTGGGTTCTAGGAAGAGCTCCCCCTTGTATCATGCGTCATCGACGGCAGCCAACGAAAGTCATGTAGGTTGGCCCCGAGGTCGACGTCCTGACGCAAGGTGACGAGCCGGCGGGTCAGTGCGATACCGTCAAGCCCGGCACGCAGTTTCTCACCGAGTTTTCCCGCAATCTGCGGGGCTGCTTTGATCACGCCATCGAGGCCACCGTAGTCATGTAACAGTCGGGCCGCAGTGTGCACCCCGACCGAACGAATGCCTGGCAGCCCCAGTGAGGGATCACCCGCCAGGCTGAAGAGATCGACCAGTTGCACGGGTTCGACGCCGAAACGATCGCGTATCCAAAGACTGTCGTGCGCCACATCATTGAAGTGGTCGTGAACGGCAATATGGTCACAGACCAACTGGCAAAAACTTTTGTCCGTGGACAGAATGACCACAGAAACACCCTTCGTGGCGGTACGGGCAGCAATCGAGCCGATGAGATCATCCGCTTCAAAGCCTTGTGCAGACAGGGCATTAACCCCAATCCCGGCAAGCGCTGCAAGAATGGCCGGCAGATTGGCTCGAAGATCTTCCGGCATCCCGACCCGGTCCTTTTTGTAATCCGGATACTCCAGGGAACGCCAACTCAACTCTTGGCCTTCCATTACCAGAATAACGTGACTGGGATGATGCCGACGCAGAGCCCGGCGTGCCGACGCCACACAGGCTGTCAGCACTCCATCGTCACGATCCTTCGCCGCATCCGGTACACCAGCATGAATTCGGCGTATCAGGTTGAGTCCATCTATCAGCAGTACCGCCATCCGCGTCCTCCCCGGCGAGGGTGGACGACCCAGTATACGGCTGCCGCCATATTTTTGCGCTGGAGAATCTAGAGAATGTAGCGCGAAAGATCCTCATCCGCGGCGAGATCAACCAGGTGTTGATCCACATAGTCCCGATCGACTAACTCCACTTGCCCTGAGCGATCAGCCGCTGCAAACGAAATCGTCTCCAGCAAGCGCTCCATGACGGTATGCAGCCGCCGTGCGCCAATATTCTCGATCCGTTCATTAACCTGCCACGCCACTTCGGCTATTCGCTCGACACCATCCGGCGCAAACTCCAGGCTGACCCCTTCGGTCGCCATCAGCCCAGCGTACTGCTCGGTCAGCGAAGCATCCGGCTCAGTCAGGATGCGGACAAAATCGCCGGCGTCCAGCGCATCGAGTTCAACCCGTATTGGCAAGCGACCCTGCAGTTCCGGTATCAGATCCGAGGGTTTATTCATCTGAAATGCGCCCGAGGCAATAAACAAAATATGATCGGTCTTGATCATGCCGTTGCGGGTGCTGACGGTGCAGCCCTCAATCAGCGGTAGCAGATCGCGCTGGACGCCCTCGCGCGACACATCGGCACCCTGGGCCTCGCTGCGGCCGACAATCTTGTCGATCTCGTCAAGAAAAACAATACCGTGCTGCTCTACCCGCTCAAGTGCTTCGTGCTTGAGTTCGTCGTCATTGACAAGTGCGCCGGCCTCTTCTTCGGTGAGCAATCGCAATGCTTCGCGCACCTTGACCTTGCGCGCAGTCTTGCGCTGACCGCCCAGATTCTGAAACATGCCCTGCAACTGATCAGTCATCTGCTCCATTCCTGGCGGACCCATAATCTCCACCCCCACGGTCGGAGTCGCAACTTCAATTTCGACTTCTTTATCGTCCAGCTTGCCTTCACGCAACAATTTGCGAAGGCGCTGGCGGCCGGCTCCCTCTTCCTGATCAACGGCTGCAATGTCATCAGCGGAGTCAACACCGCGGGCCTGGGGCAACAGCAGATCCAGCAACTGCTCCTCGGCAGCATCTTCAGCGCGCGGACGTACCCGCTCCAATGCTTCCTCGCGGCTCATCTTGATCGCCATATCCACCAGATCACGAATGATTGAATCAACCTCACGACCCACATACCCCACCTCGGTGAACTTGGTCGCCTCGACCTTGATAAACGGCGCTCGGGCCAGGCGTGCCAGACGCCGGGCAATCTCGGTCTTGCCCACCCCGGTAGGGCCTATCATCAATATGTTCTTTGGCGTGATCTCATTGCGCAGAAATTCATCTGGCACCTGAGCCCGCCGCCAGCGATTTCGAAGAGCGATCGCGACAGCCCGCTTCGCCTGTGCCTGACCAATAATGTGCTTGTCGAGTTCCTCGACAATCTCCCGGGGCGTCATCTCGGACATAGTATCGTTCTGTTGGAAAAGTTCTTGGGTCTACAAACGCAGGAAGATAAAGCACCCGGCACAGTCAGCCCAGAGTGGCTTACGCCAACTCACTTCGGTGCAATCTCCAGTTCTTCAATGGTAAGTTCGCAGTTGGTGTAGATGCAGATACCAGCGGCAATATTCAATGATTTCTCAACGATCTGGCGGGCATCAAGATCGGTCTCCGTAACCAGTGCCTGGGCGGCGGCCTTAGCGTAGGCGCCGCCAGAGCCTATCGCCATGATCCCGCCCTCAGGCTCTATGACATCCCCGGTACCGGAAAGAATCAGTGACACCGATGCATCGGCAACTGCAAGCAAGGCCTCCAGCCGGCGTAGCATACGATCTGTGCGCCAGTCCTTGGATAACTCAACCGCAGCGCGAGTGAGATTGCCCTGATGTTTTTGCAGTTTGCCCTCAAAACGTTCAAATAGTGTGAACGCGTCCGAAGTACCACCCGCGAAACCGGCGATCACCGTATCATCATGCAGTCGCCGAACCTTGCGCGCGTTGCCTTTCATTCGGGTATCACCCAGTGTGACCTGGCCATCCCCACCAATCACCACCTGATTGCCTCGGCGAACCGAGAGAATGGTAGTGCCCCGCATTTGGGTTGTGCTCATTAAACGGTGCTCAGTGTGTTCTAAAGGCAATATCGGGTCTGGCCCAACATCTTTCAACCACTAGTCCACCAGTTTAAGGTGGGGCTTACCGCGCGCAGGCGGGTCGTTCAACGCCTCGTCGGCTTCGATATCCTCGGGCAGATCTTCAAAAGACATGCCCTGACGGCTCTCGCGGCCAAATACCGCGATAACTGCTGAGACCGGCACAATCACCGACCGCGAAACACCCTGAAAGCGGGCTGAGAAAGAGATAAAGTCGTTTCCCATGTCCAGATTATCCGCTGCATGAGGGCTAACGTTCAGCACAATCTGTCCGTTCTCAACGAACTCACTGGGCACCTCGACACCACTGATCGTGGCATTAACCAGCAGTTGTGGCGTCAGGTGATTATCAATAGCCCAGTCGCGAATCGCCCGTATCAGATAAGGGCGGTTTGAACTCGCCTCAATGTCATCAGATCCCATCAGACCCGGCAAACAGTAGTGCGCCTTAAGCGGCGCGAATCTCTCGCTCGGCTTCGCTCAGACTTGCCTGGAAACCCGGTTTATCAAACATCCGGCCGCCGTAGTCAAGAATCTTCGAAGCCTGTCGAGGCAGATCTAATTTCAGCACAGGCAACCGCCACAACAGTGCTGCCAGGTAGCAATCAACCAGGCTGAATTCATTGCCAAGCGCATACTTTTGCTGCCCGAAATGGTTCGACATTGCCATCAAACCATCCCACAGACTTTTACTCAGCTTCTTGTCGACCCGCGTACCGGTAGTGATACAAAACTGTAGCGCATCCAGCCAGTCACGACGTAATCGGGTCACCATTACCCGGGCCTGGGCCCGGGCAGTCGGGTCGCTGGGCAGCAGCGGTGGGTGCGGAAACTTTTCATCGAGGTATTCGCTGACGACCATGCTGTCGTATAGAATTAAATCACGGTCCACCAATGTCGGCGTTTCCCCGTAAGGATTCAGTTCGGCAACCTCCTGGTCTGCGCGCCCATTCGTCGAGTAAATGACTTCGTAGTCAATCTCTTTCTCGCTCAAGACAAATCGGCAAACGTGACTGTAAAGGCAAAGTGGTCCAGAGTAGAGTTTCATAGTTGATTAACCAAAGCATTTATCCTGTATACCAGCGCAGCGCAATAGCTGCCCCACCAGTGTGCCGTCAATGGATGTCTCGCCAGTATTCCTTTTTTAAAGCGTAAGTCAGGGCGATAAAAACAAGCATGAAACCCATCACCCAGAAACCGATACGGTAACGCACCAGTTTGGCTGGCTCAGCGAGGTAGACCATAAAGTTGGTCAGATCACTGATTGCCTCGTCATAGGCGACCTCGCTCATCTCGCCCGATACGATCTGCTCGAAGCCGCTGAACTCGCTGACACCGTGTGACTCATCAAAATGAGCTTCACGCAACCCTTGCCATTCGTACAGCACATGGGGCATCGCAACGCTTGGAAAGAGCGTGTTGTTCCATCCAGTCGGGGTGCTCTCGTCACGGTAAAAACTTCGCAGGTAGGTATAAATCCAGTCTGGCCCACGAGAACGCGCAGTCAGGCTGAGATCCGGTGGCACAACCCCAAACCATGCCTTGGCATCCTCAGATGCCATATTTATTGTCATCAGTTCCCCCGGCTTATCTGCCGCAAACATCAAGTTCTCAACCAGCGTCGGGGTATCGATCTCGAGATCAGCCGCCATCCGCTCATATCGCATATAGGAGGCCGCATGGCAGGATAGGCAATAGTTGACAAAAGTATGCGCTCCACGGCGCAGCGAGCCTTTATCGGCCAGGTTAATGTACACCGAATCCAGGTTTTCTCCTCCTCCAGACGCCAGCAGTGCGGGCGATACGAGTAGGGATACGATCAGTAATAGCTTTTTGATCATGCTCATCATGAATTCCTACCTCACCCGGTCCGGTTCGGGCTTTGTTCGGTCGAGCCGGGTATAAATTGGCATGAGCAGAAAAAACGCGAAGTAAATTACCAAGCCAATCTGCGCCCATATGAGGTTTTTGAACCAGAAAATATCGACGTGTCCGGGATTCTTCGTTCCCAGGTAACCGAGCATAAGAAAAGTCACCACAAAAAGCATGAGAAAGGTCTTGTATAGCCAGCCACGGTAGCGAATCGAGCGAACCTTGGCGCGATCCAACCACGGCAAGAAGAAGAACATCACGATCGCAGCACCCATCGCGATCACGCCCCACAGCTTCGCGCCCCCGGGCAACCATTCAAAGGTGACAGCCCGCAGAATTGAGTAATACGGAGTGAGATACCACAACGGCACAATATCCGGCGGTGTCTGCAGAATATCGGCTGGTGCAAAATTATCCTTCTCTAAAAACCAGCCGCCCAGTTCGGGCACAAAAAAGACAATGGCCAAAAACACGGCCATAAAGACCGCCACGCCAAAGGTGTCTTTCACAGTGTAGTACGGGTGGAACGGAATCCCGTCTACGGGGATACCATCCTTGTCCTTGTTTTTCTTGATCTCAATCCCATCAGGATTGTTTGAGCCTACCTTGTGCAGGGCGACAATGTGTAAATAGACCAACAATGCCAGCAACAAGGGCAACAGAATGACATGGAACGCGAAAAAGCGGTTTAGCGTAGCATCGGATATCACGAAATCGCCGCGAATCCACTCGGCCAATGGCTCCCCGATGCCAGGGATTGCGCCAAACAACGAGATGATGACCTGGGCGCCCCAGTAGGACATATTGCCCCACGGTAGCAGGTAGCCAAAAAAGGCTTCAGCCATCAGTGCCACGTAGATCACCATACCCAGCAACCAGATGAGCTCACGCGGATGACGGTGCGAGCCATACAGCAGGGCGCGGAACATGTGCAGGTATACGGTGAGAAAAAACATCGATGCCCCGACGCCGTGCAGATAACGTACGAACCAACCTGCGGGTACATCGCGCATGATGTATTCGACCGAGGCAAACGCCAGGTCGGCATCAGGCTTGTAATGCATCGTCAGGACGATGCCGGTGACAATTTGTAGCACCAGCATAAGTAGAGACAGCGACCCGAAGTAGTACCAAATATTGAAGTTCTTCGGCGCATAATATTGCGCCATATGCTCCTGCCAGACTTTGGTTAACGGAAAACGATCATCTATCCAGTTGAGAAGACTCATGCAGTCGCCTCCTCTTCATCTATCCCGATGACGATACGGTTATCCGACACATAGGAATGCGGCGGCACTTCAAGATTAGTCGGGGCGGGTACGTTCTTATAGACCCGACCGGAAAGATCAAACTTGGAGCCGTGACAGGGACAGAAGAATCCACCAACCCAGTCATCGCCAAGACCCGATGCGACCCCTTTGTCAAAATTCTTGCTGGGCGCGCAGCCAAGGTGGGTGCAAACTCCGAGCACGACCAAAACATCGGAACGGATGGAGCGGTGTGCGTTACGGGCATAATCCGGCTGCTGCTCAACCACAGCGGAATTCGGATCAGACAGGTCGTCCACGATGCTGGCGAGTTCCAAGAGCATGGTCTCGTCACGGCGCAGTATCCAAACTGGCTTGCCACGCCATTCCACAACCTTCATTTGCCCCGGAGCCAGATCAGTTATATCAACCTCGACCGGCGCTCCGCCCGCTCGCGCACGGGCGCTGGGTTTCATACTGGCCACTAGTGGTACAGCCAGCGCAGCGGCGCCGGCAAGGCCAACGCCTGTGGTCACGGTGGTAAGCACGCGACGTCTACCGTTATTTATATTGTCAGCCATGAAGCTCTCTTGTGTTAATCACAAAAGGCGCCCTGCAAGCATCTTAGGCGCCAACTAAAAAAGAGGCGCGATTATAGCAAATCAGCTTGTTTACCCGACACCTAGAATCGCCTCTTTGGGTTACCCCCCGTCACTTACGGCTAGCGCCAGTGCGGCCAGGCGGGAGCCGTGGGAAAAAGGGTTCTGCGCCACGGTATCATAGGCGCGGTCAAGCATCGCTCGGGCCCAACGGGAAAGCGTAGGATCTGCCCCGGCGCGTGCCAGTTGCAGGCTGACTTTCGCCAGTACCGCATCAGGCGCTGGCAAAGAATCATCGGAAAATATCTCGTGCAGTCCCGATTCAGCCAACGCTCTACCTGGCTCGCGGCGCCAGCCGTTAGCTACCCTAAAATCACGCCAGCCTGCCTTGGCCACCTCGGTCGCGAGCCTGAAATCGGCTGAATCTTGCGACCAGCGGGCAAAATCCAGCAAAGCGCGGGCCAGGTAAGCGTAATCTGCGAGCGCGACCACTCCCAGTGGCTCGTCATTGACTATAGCGCGGTAGAGCGTGCCATCGCGCCACAGCGTCTGCTCCAGGTAAGCTTTGATCCCCCTGGCGATATCTGCGTATCGCGCAGCGCCAGTCTGGACTGATGCCGCAACAAAAGCCTGCAGAGCAAGTGCGTTCCACCCCGCCAGCTGCTTGTCGTCAACCGGAAGGCCCCGGGTACGGCGCAGGGTGCGCAATTTTGCCATCGCACTGGCCAGCATCGTGTGCACATCGGCCAGTGGTCGCCCGAGGGTATTTGCTACCTCGTTCAGGGGCAACTGACTTACCAGAAGATGCCCCTCCTCGAAAGGCGCCGGGCCATCGAGCGACCATGTTGCGCGCAGAACTTCAAGCTCGTCTTTATGTAGTGTCCGCTGCAAAGTCTCAAGGTCGAACAGGTAATACGCCCCTTCACGGCCCTGGGCATCAATCGCCGAAAGTGAAGCGACCATGGCCCCGCCATCGCTCAGCATATGATCCGCCATGAAGTCCAGGGTAGAGAGCCCGACCTCAATGTAATCCTCACGCTGCAATACCTGCCCGGCTCTCAGGTACAGCGAAGCAAGCTGCGCATTGCCATAAAGCATTTTCTCGAAGTGCGGCTGGCTCCACCCGGGATCTACGGTATAACGAAAGAACCCTCCATCAACATGGTCGCGCAGGCCGCGCCAGGCCATCGCATCGAGCGAGCTTTTCAGTACCTCACGCACCGGCGCACTGGCCCGGTGCTGATAGCGGTCCAGCAGATATTCCAGCTGTGGCACGTGTGGAAAGCGTGACTGATCACCAAAACCCCCTTCAAAAGTATCGGCGAAGGCCAGTGCCATCTTTTCAAAACGTTTACCCAAAGAAGCTACTTGGGCCGGATCAACCTGGCCAGCACTATCCGGAAAATCGTCGGTGCCAACGGGTCGGGCCATTGCGGTGAGGTGCTCGGAGTCTTCGCGCCAGATTGCATCCAGTTGCCGAATCACCTTGGCGAACGAATCTGGCGGCAGGTACAGAACCGCATAGAGTGGATAACCCTCGGGGGTCAAAAAAACATTCAATGGCCAACCGCCACGGCCCTGGGTTTTCTGGACAAAATCCATAAGCGTCTCGTCCAAAGCGGGTTGTAACTCGCGATCGACTTTGACCGGCACAAAATCCCGGTTCAGCATCCGTGCGATTTGCGGGTTGCGATAACTCTCGCGCTGCATCACGTGACACCAGTGGCATGAGAAGTAACCCACCGAAACATAAACCAATTTGTTTTCTTGGCGGGCTTTTTCAAATACCGACTCACTCCAGACCTGCCACGCCACCGGATCATCGCCGTGCAATGCAAGATAAGGCGAAGGGTGCGAACCAAGCTGGTTGGTCAGCGCCTGTGCCGGGCTCACCAGGGCCAGCCACAAGCAAAGAGCGCCCAGCGTTCTCATTTTTCCAGACCGTTGTGGCGCAGTAAAGCCTCAACCGAGGGCTCGCGACCGCGAAACGCGATGAAATTATCCAACGGATCATTGACACCGCCGCTCTCAAGTATCAATTGCAAAAAATCACGGCCGCACCTGGGATCAAAAATTCCATCTTCCTCGAAACGACTGAAGGCATCTGCTGACAGCACCTCGGCCCACTTGTAACTGTAGTATCCCGCCGCATAACCCCCAGCGAAGATATGCGAGAAGCTGTTTTGGAAGCGATTCCACGCGGGCGTGTGAACAACCGCTATTTTTTCGCGCACTGTATCCAGCGTTTGTTGAATGGCCTGCGCTGTCGACAATGACTCGGCGCCATGCACAGCCATGTCAAAAATCGAGAATTCCAGCTGGCGCAACATCTGCAACGCACACTGGAAATTGCGAGCACCGCGCAGCTTATCGAGTAAATCATCCGGCAGCGCCTCGCCGGTCTGGTAGTGGCCGGAGATCGCTACTAATGCCTCAGGCGCCCAGCACCAGTTCTCCAGAAATTGACTCGGCAACTCCACCGCATCCCAGGGAACGCCGCTGATACCCGCGACAGCGGGCTCGTCGACCTGCGTCAGCAGGTGATGCAGGCCGTGGCCAAACTCGTGAAACAGCGTAACTACATCATCGTGGGTCAACAACGACGGCTTGTCGCCTACGGGTGGCATGAAATTACAGGTCAGAAAAGCCGCCGGTAACTGGAGGGCGCCATCGGCCAAACGCCGCCGACCAATACAGTCGGCCATCCAGGCGCCGCCGCGCTTGTGAGCGCGCGCATACAGATCGAGAAAAAAACATCCGCGCACTACGCCAGTGTGATCTCGCAGTTCAAAAAACAGCACGTCTTCGTGCCAGGTGTGTTCACATTCCGCCTTAACAGCACGTATGCCAAAAAGTTTTTCGGTCACGGCAAAGAGCCCCTCGAGCACCCGCGGCAACGGAAAGTAGGGCCGAACCTGCTCATCGGAAAAAGCAAATCGCGACTGTTTGAGTTTCTCCGAGTAATAAGGAATATCCCAGGCCTGTAAATCGTCGTGGCTATGTGTCGAGCTTGCGAACTCACGTAGCTCGTCAAACTCAACCTGCGCCGCGGGACGGGTGCAAGCGGTCAACCGCTCAAGAAAGTCACTGACCTCCTGTGGCGATCCAGCCATGCGATCTTGCAGTGCATACTCGGCGTAACTGGCAAAACCCAGCAGCCGGGCCATCTCGCCACGCCGGGTGAGAATCTCTACCATCAGATCACCACTGTCGAAACGCTTGGCGTCAGGGCCGACCTCGCTTGCCCGGGTGACATAAGCCTCGTACATCTGCCGCCTCAACCTGCGGTGCTCACTGAACATCATGAATGGCAGATAGAACGGTGCCTGCAGCGAGAACCGCCAACCCGGACAACCTGCAGCGCTGGCCGCCTCACGGGCCAACTCGACCACGCTGTCCGGCAACCCGGCAAGATCTGCCGTCTCATCCAGATCAAGAACCCAATGATCGGTAGCGTCCAGAAGGTTCTGCTCGAAACGGTTGGCGAGGCTTGCCAGTTCGGTCACGATTTCACGAAAACGCTCCCGGGGCGATCCCTTGAGCTCTGCGCCGGCGAGTCGAAAATCGCGCAGCGCATTTTGCACCACCTTGCGCCGTGCGCCAGAGAGCCCGGCAAACCCACTGCTGTCGGCTATACGGTGGTAACCGCGATAAAGAGCACGGTTCTGCCCGACTTCGCTCTGGAAGGCGCTGATTTTAGGCAAACAAGCGTCAACTGCCGTGCGCAACTCCTGGCTGTCGCGCACGGCATTAAGATGTGACACCGGTGACCAGACTCTCTCCAGTTGCTCTTCCATGTCCTGTAATGGTTCAGCAAAAGACTCCCAGCCCGCATCATCGGCTTGTGATTCAAGCGCCTGTATCTGCAAGCGGTGCTGGTGCAGCACAGCATCGAGTGCCGGCTCTACCAGCGACGGCTCGATCTGGCGAAAACGCGGTAACCCGCTCAGATCCAGCAGGGGATTGTCAGTCAAGGGACTATCTTGGTTACTCATAAATTGATCGCTATCGGTCATGGCAGGCGCCCCACCCGTCCACATGGACATCCGCGTCACTGCCAAAGTTACTTCGATTACTTTATCATTGCTAACGGTCGGCGCGGATCAAAGCACTCCTTTCCCAGATCTTTCCAATATGACTGAACATTTTGATTTCCTGGTAATCGGTGGTGGTAGCGGCGGTATGGCGGGCGCGCGACGCGCGGCCGAGTACGGTGCCCGCACGGCGATCGTAGAGGGCGATCGACTTGGCGGGACCTGCGTCAATGTAGGCTGCGTGCCCAAGAAGATGATGTGGAATGCGGCGCACTTTGCCGACACTCTGGCTATCGCTGATGACTACGGCTTTGCCCTGCCGGATACCACATTCGACTGGGCATCGTTCAAAGATGCGCGCGATGCGTATATCTTAAGACTGAACGGCATCTACCAGCGTAATCTGGAATCCTCAAAGGTATCACTGTATACCGGTTGGGCTCAGTTTGACTCCACCTCAACCGTTCGCGTGGGTGACCAGTACCTTAGCGCTGACCACATCCTGATTGCGACTGGCGGACGGCCGATGATACCCAAGGTACCCGGAGCGGACCTCGCCATTACCAGCGATGGCTTCTTTGATCTTGACACCCAGCCGCAGCGTCCACTGATTATCGGTGCCGGGTATATCGCGACTGAACTCGCCGGGGCGCTTAATGCGCTTGGGTCCGATGTCACCATGGCGCTGCGCAAAGACATCCTGCTGCGTGGGTTCGATATCACCCTGCGCGAGAGCGTTATGGACGAAATGATATCCGCTGGAATCAACATTCTGACCGGCGTACAGATAATCGGTATTGTTCGCGAAGAAAATGGGCTGCTGGCGGTACAGCGCCAGGACGGTGAGCAGATAAGCGGGTTCGACTGTGTTATCTACGCCATCGGCCGCGATCCGGCCACTGACACCCTGGGCCTGGCATCGACTGGAATAAAACCCGACAACGCGGGCTACCTAGGCACGGATGAATGGCAGAACACGACTGTGCCAGGGATTTACGCTGTTGGTGATGTCACCGGGCGCCAGGCCCTGACCCCGGTGGCCATTGCTGCCGCAAGGCGCTTGTCGGATCGGCTTTTTGGCGGCCAGGATGAGGCGCGACTGGATTACTTGAATATCCCAAGTGTGGTGTTTTCCCACCCCCCGATCGGCACCGTTGGCCTGACAGAAGACGAGGCACGACAAACTTACGGCCATGACAACGTCAAGATTTACCAGAACCGCTTTACCGACCTTTTTTACTCTGTGACGCACCATCGCGTACCGACTGTGGTCAAACTAATAGTCACCGGTGCGCAAGAGACAGTGGTCGGCTGTCACGTCGTTGGCCGAGCCGCCGACGAGATGATTCAGGGTTTCGCCGTAGCGGTAAAAATGGGTGCGACCAAAGCAGATCTGGACAACACCGTGGCAATCCATCCCACTGCAGCTGAGGAGTTGGTCACCCTGCGGTGAAGTCGCTCGCCACCTTGCCAAAATAGCACTGCAAAACATGATCTAAGCACCAACAACGCAGGCTCCTTTACAATCTGCGACTAAAGGTTTTCAGGAGTACACAATATGGCGTGGTGGGGCAAACTGATCGGCGGTACGCTAGGCTTCATGATGGGTGGGCCGCTGGGTGCACTGCTCGGCAGCAGTATCGGCCATCAATTTGACAGTGGCAGGGGCCGCGCAGGTGGCTTTGATGCCGGCGGGCAGGAACGTACCCAGGCTGCGTTTTTCACCGCAACTTTCTCTGTCATGGGACACCTGGCCAAAGCTGATGGGCAGGTATCGGAGCACGAGATTCAGGCGGCCCGCAGCCTGATGCACCAGATGCGGCTGAACAAAGCCCAGCGTGAAGCGGCGATCGATCTATTCGAAAAAGGCAAGGAACCCGACTTTCCCCTCGATGCGGTACTGCACCAGTTTCGCAGCGAATGCCACCGACGCACCACCCTGCTGCGCATGTTCCTGGAAATACAGGTGCAGGCTGCCTGGGCCGATGGCCGCATAGATCCGGCCGAAAACCGCATCCTCGCCCATGTAGGTGAAGTCCTCGGTTTCAGCGCTGCCGAGATTGAACAGTTAGTAAATCTGGTCTCCGGAGCGACGGGCCAAGGGCAATCAGGTCAGCGGATGCAGCCACTCGAAGACGCTTACCGAGTGCTGGGCATCTCGGCCGACGCACCTGACGGCGAGGTCAAAAAAGCCTATCGCCGACTGACCAACCAGCACCATCCCGATAAACTCGTCGCCAAAGGTATGCCTGAGGAGATGATCCAACTTGCCAATGAAAAGACCCAGGAAATCCGAAGCGCCTGGGAGCGTGTCCGCGATCACCGCGCCGCTCAAAACTGATTGGACCCGTACCGTAGATTAAGGCTGATCTGATGAACTTATCCCGAATGCTCAACCAGCGTGCAGCCGACAATAAGCCGGTTCGAGTCGTGATAATCGGCTGCGGCAAATTCGCCACCATGTACCTGGCTCAAGCCCGGCGAACCCCGGGCATTCACGTCGCAGGGATCGCCGACCTTAATATCAGCCGGGCCAAGATTAATCTCGCCGCTGCCGGATGGCCCCCTGAACAGTTCAGCGCCGCCACCCTTGATGATGCCCTGAGCAGCGGCCGAACTGTCCTGAGCGAAAACGCATCAGCCCTGATCAGTTCCGGGGCAATCGACGTGGTCATCGAGGCAACCGGCATGCCTCGGGCGGGTATCAGCCACTGTCGCCAGGCGATCGCTGCTGGCCACCATATTGTGATGGTCAATGTCGAAGCCGATGTTCTGGCCGGGCCGTTACTGGCACGCGAGGCTGCCCGTGCCGGCGTAGTCTATAGCCTGGCCTGGGGTGATCAACCGGCGTTGATCTGCGAGCATGTCGACTGGGCGCGTAGCTGTGGCTTTGAAGTCACCGCTGCGGGCAAGGGTACTCGCTACCTGCCAGATTATCATTCGCTCACCCCTGACACGGTCTGGGCTGTGCTCCAGCAATATCTGGACATCGATGATCCAGAAAGTATCAACCTGCAGATGTTTAACTCTTTTCTCGATGGCAGCAAATCGGCTATTGAAATGACTGCTGTGTGTAACGCAACCGGCCTGATACCCCAGGACGCAGGTCTGCAGTTTCCCAGCGCGTCGAGGTTTGAACTTGCCGACATCTGCAAGCCCAGCAGTGATGGCGGTGTGCTGACGCGCTCTGGCACAACCGAAGTGGTATCGTCGCTGACGCGCGCCGGCGAGACTGTTGCCCACCACCTCGCCATGGGTACTTTTGTCGTAATACAGGCAGGCAGTGACTATGCCCGCCAGTGCCTGCGTGAATACCATATGCTGCCCGATAAGACCGGGCAATACGGAGCACTGTACCGGCCAACACACATGATTGGATTGGAACTTGGCGTCTCGATCGCCTCAGTCGCCTTGCGAGGTGAACCGACCGGTCAACCCATGTGTTTTTCGTCAGATGTGGTCGCCATTGCTAAACGGGATTTGAAGATCGGAGAGTTACTGGATGGCGAGGGCGGGCACTGCGTCTTTGGCCGACAGATGCCCTCGGAAAAATCACTGTCTGCCCGGACGGTCCCACTGGGCCTATCTGCCGGGATGCGCCTGGTTCGCAACGTGGCCAGCGGTCAAATGCTGTGTCGCGATGACGTAGACGTCGGCACACCTGACGAAGCGACACTTGCACGTGACGAAATGGTCAGTGCATTTGCGCCGCCCAAGATTCCCCCCGCCACGCAACAATAACTTTAGCTCGTGATTTATCCATCACAACGCTCTCCACTCAAATAAGGCTTTTTAGACAATCTGTGGGAGTCAGCCAGCATTCCCATGGGAGCCTGGCAGAGTCATAGGAATACTGGTGGACTACTGAGAGGGTTCAAGAATTTGCCCGCCATCCACATCCGACGCTCACCTCGCCCCTTTCACGCATTGATATAGTGATATAATACTTTCACATTTTCACATAAGGACATTGTCGTTATATATATCCTGTCCACCTGCCGGCGGGGAATTTGATAACACTCGGGCGTGATCTGATTATCGAAACCTCATAGACGGCAGCAGAATGCGCGCAGGTTTTGAATTTCCAAGACCCAAACACCAACGAATGGAGGCTGAATGATGAGAAGACCAGAAGAAATGGGAGCGTTAGTCAGTACAAATGATGAAGGCAATATCTGGTTGGATGACGCTTTCTACGAACTTCACCGTGTCAGACAGGTGGAACTGTTATCACATTGGCTGGGCGAAATAACGGAACTCCATGACGCGATACTGGAGTACCGCATCGGTCAGTTACCAAGTTCTATTCGTCCAGTGTCTCGCCAGAATCGTCCTGAGATATCAGACTTTCCAACCGGCCGGACTACAACTCCAACGCCTATCCAAGCCCTTTAGGAGACGGCTGGGGCCAGCATCAAGCCTCAAGAACCATGCGCGATATCTATTTTGAAGTTCAGCAACCTGATGAGCATCGAGCAAGTTATTGGGATGCTTGCCAATCGCCTTTCGGAATGAAACTCCACTACGCTTAAATAGCGATGGATACAGTCACCCGAGCAGTGGGGGTGGATTACAATGTGTAACCTTGGACCATAGGGGTCCTTACGCTTGCCGTTGGATTTGTATGTCTTGACGAACCCTGGGGTAATCTTGAACACTGTGGGAGTTCTGTGCGACTGAGATACGCTATTTCCTCATGTATGGGAGTACCAGAAAAGACGTTTATAAGTCTCTCTATCGCTTTTTGTTATGGATACCCTGACTATGGGCCACAATGTACTGATTACCGGTGCTAGCCGGGGCATTGGGTTTGCACTGGCCCGTCAGTATCTTGCTCGGGGCAGCCGGGTGATCGCCACCGCCCGCAATACCGGGGGAGATGATCTGCTTGCATTGCAACAGCAATACCGTGATCAGATCGAACTGCTGACACTGGATGTAACCAGTGCACAGGAAATCGCCCTGATACCCAAAACCCTGGACAAACAACCACTGCATTTACTCATTAATAACGCTGGACTCTATACCTCAAGCGACGACTGCATCGACACACTGGATAGTGACACCTGGCTTAATGAGATACGGGTTAATACGATCGCGCCCTTTATGGTCACCCGGGCGCTGCGGCCAAACCTCGCGGCGACCGGCCACGCTACAGTTGCGATGATCTCCAGCAAAATGGGTAGCCTGTCGGAAAACCAGTCGGGCGGTGCATACAGTTATCGCTCCAGCAAAGCTGCCCTCAATGCGGTCACACGAAGCCTCGCTCATGATCTGGCGTGCAACAGTATTTCTGTGGTCGCCCTGCATCCGGGGTGGGTACGCACCGATATGGGTGGACCCAAAGCGCCGCTAGACACAACAGTCAGTGCCGCCGGCCTGAAATCGGTGCTGGATAAGGTTGGGCCGGATGACAATGGCAAATTCCTTGATTACACCGGGGCGCAGATTCCATGGTAAACCCCGAGTATCGATGTACTGTTCGCGAATCGACAGATAGAATCGCTTCCAGACCGCACTCAGCGCTGATCGGCCCTCTACTGGCCATCCTGATAACTGGACTGGCAATGACCGCGACCGAGGCAGGCGCCGTGAGCCAGATTTACCCTCTGATCGACGATGAGGACGATATTCTGATCTGTGATGACCTTGACGAAGATGGAATACTCGATGCGCTCGACAATTGCGCCGGATACTTCAACCCGGAACAATCTGACCAGAACCACAACGGCATCGGTGATGCCTGCGAATAACCCGTAACGCCACCAAGGGCCGCAAGCCCCCGATAACATGACAACACATAAAATTGCTCTGCTGGCCGGTGACGGCATAGGTCCCGAGATCATGGCTGAGGCGGTCAAGATCCTGAAACTCATCGAACAGCGTAACAAGGTTTCCTTTGATCTTAGGCCTGCCTTGTTTGGTGCCTGCGCCTGGTTCGAGACCGGAAAGTCTTTTCCTGACGAATCGATCGCCATCTGCGACGAGGCTGATGCGATTCTCAAAGGAACGATCGGCTTAAGTCATGAGGAATCAAAGAAGATTCCCATCGATGAGCAGCCCGAGCGCGGTGCGTTACTGCCAATGCGCCGGCGTTACCAGACTTATGCCAACTTCCGCCCGGTCACCCTGCCGCCAAGCCTTGCCCACTTTTCGCCGTTACGCCCAGAGATCATCGGTGACGGTATCGACCTGGTCATTATCCGTGAACTGGTGGGAGGCCTGTATTTCGGCGCTAAGACCACTGGTGTCAATGATTCTGGACGGCGCTACGTCCACGAGACGCTCGAGTACGACGAAGACCAGATCCGCCAGGTACTCGAGGTGGCTTTCAAATTGTCATCGCAGCGCAAAAAGGTGTTGCACAACGTGCACAAGAGCAATGTGCTTAAGTCCAGCGTACTGTGGAACGAGATCCTTGAAGAAGTTCGCGTAGATTACCCGGATGTACAGGTTGAACATGTGCTGGTCGATGCGGCTGCCACCTACCTGTGCCTTGACCCGACTCGATTTGATGTCATGGTAATGGAGAATATGTTCGGTGACATTCTCAGCGACCAGTGCGGCGGAATCCTCGGATCACTTGGCCTAATGCCTTCGGCCTGTGTCGGCCCGGAAAAATCCTACTACGAGCCCTCGCACGGTTCGGCACCCGATATCGCCGGGCAAGGCATCGCCAATCCCTACTCAATGCTGGGATCGGTGGCGATGATGCTACAAATGAGTTTTGGCATGGAAGCCGAGGCCCGCAACCTGTGGCAGGCCATGCAAAGCGTTTTCACCGATGGCTACACCACCCCTGACCTGGCACGTCGCGGTAACGCGGAAAGACAGATCAGCACCAGCGAATTTGGTGACCGGGTGGTCGCAGCGCTGAAATCAATGCCCAGCAACGGCTAACGCGTTTTACTCCGGCGTATCCAGCGGTTGTGATTCGCCGCCGGGTAGGTCCTGGTGCATTTTCATATTGAGCATGCGCAGAGCCGCATTGACGCTGGCAAAAACCTGATTGGCGTGCACGCCCCGGGTCTTGAACTCGCGGCCGTTGTCATCCCAACTAATAAAACATTCGGTAAGGGCGCTGGTATGGCCGCCCTTGGGAATGCGGATCTCGAAATCCGTCAGCTCCGGGAGCACAAAGCCGTCCGGCTCAAGCACCTGTTTCATCGCCTTGATAAAGGCATCAAAACCGCCGTTGCCAGAATTCGATGACTTGTGGATCTGATCACCGATCCGCACTCGTAGGCTGGCAGTCGACTCGATCTCATAACCGCTGGTAATCGAACAGTTCAGCAGCTCGACATGACGGTAGTCGCCACTTTCCAGAATATCAGCAATGATAAAGGGCAGATCTTCGATGGTGATGGTTGCCTTGGTGTCGGCTATCTCCACGATCTTTTGCAACACCTTACGCTGATTGTCTTCGGACAATTCAATGCCAAGCTCCTCCAGGTTCTTGGTCAGCGATGCCTTGCCGCTCATCTTGCCCAGCGCATAGCTGTGCTGACGATCAAAGCGGTTCGGGCTGAGTTCGGTCTGGTAGAGCTTGCCCTTGCGGTCACCATCGGCATGGATCCCGCTGGTCTGGGTAAACACATCGCTGCCAATAATGGGTGAGTTCGCAGCAACCCGCTTGCCGGAGAAATTCTCGACCATCTGGCTGAGATCGTGAATTTTGGATTCGTCTATCGCAACACTTACCCCGAGCTTATCCTTAAGGACGACAGCCACTTCAGCCAGTGAGACGTTGCCGGCCCGTTCACCTAAGCAGTTCAGCGTTACGTGAATGGATGCGACACCGCACTGCACTGCGGCCATGGCGTTGGCGGTGGCGAGCCCGTAATCGTTGTGCGGATGAAAATCAAAATCCTGCTCAGGGAAACGATCACACATATCGCCAACAGCAGTGGTCACTTCTTGCGGGCTCATCACGCCGAGCGTATCAGGCAGCATCAGGTAACCGATGTTCATGGCCACCAGGCCTTCTACCATCCGGTACACGTAATCGCGACTGTCGCGATACCCATTGGACCAGTCTTCCAGATAAACATTAACCAATAGATTCTGGTCGTGCGCATAAGCCACAGTACGCCCAATGTCGTCCAGATGCTGCTCAAGGGTCTTGCGTAATTGCTCAGTGCAATGCTTCTCGCTGCCCTTGGTCAACAGGTTAAGCACCCGGCCACCAGTGCTCATCAGCCAATCGACACTGCGCCGGTGATCCGTGAAGCCCAGCACTTCGACCCGGTCCAGGCACTCGTTAGTTGCGGCCCAGTCATGAATACGAGTCACAGCCTCTTTTTCGCCGTGTGAGACTCCGGCGGAAGCCACTTCAATACGATCCACTTTGAGGTTGTGCAGTAGCGCGCGGGCAATGCTGACCTTCTCGTCCGGTGCGAACGAGACTCCCTGGGTCTGCTCCCCGTCCCGCAAAGTCGTATCCATCAACAACACATGTTCTCGCATCGAGCATCTCCCGCCGAGCGGGTTAATCTGTCAAAGAACGCGATATTGTATAGGTAAATGATTGTTTAATTGAATGTGTTTGCCAACACCCGTCTATGAGACTAGCCCCGGGGACCACAACAGGATCTCAACCCCAAGAAGATGCTCAGGCCGCAAGTGATCTGATCATAGCCAGCTTGCCACGTTGATCCTGGCGATAAAACCGGCGCAACTCCCGGGTCAGTCCCGGCCCATCCTGAGCTCTCAGGTATCGGCGATCCAACTGGCCGCAATAGTCGCTGGCATAACAGTTGGCCGCCTGGTACCGGGCTCGCGCCTCACAGTTCAATCCACTTTCGAAGGCCACGTTTTCAAAAAGCCAAGAGTGCAGTGACGCCACGTCGAAAGAGTGTCGACCTCCAGCCAGAACCAGCAAACCGATGAACTTATCTATCTCTGCCTGCAGTTCCAGCTCGAGTTGTGTCAGCGTGCGATCAAAACCGGCACGCCAAACCAGATAAAGAAAGTGGCTGACGCCTTCGATGGCATGACAAAACACCTGCGCATCACGGGCGCTGGAAACAGCGTTACCGGTCGCCAACCCGGTGATGACCTCAGGTGCCAGGTAAAGCGAAATGCCTAACTCCCCAGAGGTCTGCTGCAAAAACAGCTTTTCCGGGCAATCCGGTCGGTTGTTATCCCCCTGCAAAGCGCAAGCCACCGCCTGATCTGTCACAAGAAAGTCCATTACGTCGTAATCGACGTTGATCTCGTACACGGCCGCCAGCCAGTGCTGCAGCCGGCTCAGGGAGCGCATTCAGTGCGCCCGGCGGGAAGAAACCCCAAGGTTTATGCCAACTTGCTGTAATTGTCTGGCGTAACGCGCGCTGCCAGTCCGGCGCCAGCGCTCATAAACTGCGAGCAGGTCTTTATCGCTCTTCACGCCTTGTTCAAAAGTGCGTGTCAGCACCTCGGCCAGAAGCGCAAACTTTGTCCCCAATTCCGAAAAAACCGCGCCAGTGCCCTGGCTGGTTCGAGTACAGGCGAGCGACAGGTGCTCGTAAGCATTACCGCCCATGGCAATGTAATAGTCCACCCCTACCGGCTTGCGGCTGAAACTATGTCGAAATACCCCGGCCACAAACAGCGCCACATCGCCGACTCGGCGCAGCGCAACAGCACGCTCAGTGGTTGTCTTGGCTGAAAGTGCCTCACCGTAGACGAGCGCGAGCGGTCGCAGCTCCAGCCCTTGATTCGTGTGCTCAAAAAAATGATCTGTTCGCGTGTAAAAAGTCAGCAGATTAACCAAATAGGCCTGGGTATCTTCCATTACGCTGATACTTTCTTCATCGATCGCATCAGTCACCTTCTGTCTGAAGTAATCTTTTACCGAGCTGCAGTTATGCAAGGTATACGAGCCTGTCGTGCTTGACATACACTTTCTCCAGTTGGGTTACGAACTTACCAAGAACCCATTCTTGCCGAGTAGCGAACTTTCGCAAAGTCAGCACTCCAAGGCGGTGGCTGCTGACCAGTGACTGGAATCGCCATCAACCCCGTTGAGCATCTGCCATGGGCGAAACTAAAGAAAAAACTGAACGAGTGCTGTTGGCGGTGTTACATGGAGATATCGTCGAATTTTCCCGCCTGACCTGGCAGGATGAAGAAGCGACCTTCCACGCGCTGAAAGAGGGCTTTGCCCACGCGCGCATCGTTATTACCAACAACGGGGGACAACTGGTCAACACAGCCGGTGACAGCCTGCTGGCCGTATTCCCTACCGCCAGCGCTGCGGCAATAACCGCCATCGCCCTGCACAAGCGGCTGGCCGTAGCTAACGAGAACGTACCGGAACACCAGTGCTTGCGGGCCCGCATTGGAATCAACCTGGGAGAAGTGATCGTCGACGGTGACCAGGCTTTCGGCAATGGCGTAAACATCGCGGCCCGGCTACAGGAAATCGCCCCCCCTGGGGGCATCTGTATCTCGCAATCAGCGCGTGAGGTCATAGGCGACTCTCTGGATGTCTGTTTCGAATCCATCGGCGATCAATTGCTTCGCAATATTGCCGTACCAGTCCACGCCCACCTGTTGCACACAGATTACGAGATAACACAGCGCGAAGGCGACAACGCCACCGACAGCCGGCTCGCAATCCTGGTGCTGCCGTTTGCCAGTCTTGATCACAATCTGCCTTTGGACAACATGGGTGAAGCACTTACCGTAGATCTGATCGGCGCCCTGTCGCGGTTTCGCCAATTGTTTGTCCTCGCCTCGCACACGGCACTGACACAGCATCACCAGTCACAGAACAAGGCTCAGCTAGGTCAACGCCTTGGCGTACGTTATCTGGTTGACGGCACTCTCCGGAAGCGCGCTGACAGCTTCCGCCTGGTCGTGAACCTTCTGGAGATTCCAGCCGGCAACTACCTGTGGTCTGAGACTTTTGATGCCGTCATGACAGATCTGCCGGCAATACAGGACGAGATTACCCGGCACATCGTAATGACGCTGATCGGTAATATGGAGCAAAACGCCATTCGAGACTCGGCAACAAAGTCTGAGGTAACCGCTTATGCGGACACAATCCGGGCTCGCCAGTTGGTCTATCGAATGCGTGAGCCAGCCGACACCAAAACAGCTCGAGAACTTTTCCAAAAGGTACTTCGCACCGATTCAGCGTCCGCGACCGCCCTGTCGGGCCTCGCACTGACCTACCTGGCGGATTTTCTGATGATGTGGACAGAAGATCCAAACGCCTGTATACGCCAGGCGGCACGCCATGCGAGTCACGCGCTCGAGCTTGATCCAACTGACAGCCTGGCGCATGCCGTCTTCGGCCTCACCTATCTGTGGCGCAGGCATTACATTGAAGCGATGGCTCACCTGGATCAGGCCATCGACCTTAATCCAAACCACGCTGATGCGCTCGCCGGCAGAGGCCTCGTACTGATCTTCACCGGTGAACCCGAGTCAGCGCTCATCCAGCTCAACAAAGCGCTGTCCCACAACCCCTTTCCGCCGTCATGGTACTTGTGGGGGTTGGCGATTGCCCACTACAACACCGACAGATATGTGGATGCTGTCCAGGCACTGCTGAGAATCGACAACCCCAACCGATTTCATCGTCGGGTGCTCGCGGCCAGTTACGCACAACTGGGCGATATGGGCCGAGCGGCCGCCGAGCGCGACGCTGTGATGGCCGAGGTACCGGGCTATACGGTGAATGACAGCCGGAGATTCCAACCCTATCAGGATCCACGGAATATCGAGCCCTTTATCAACGGGCTGCTACTGGCCGGCTTTGTAGATAAAGAAGCGCACTAGCACTGATCTGGCACCTCAAGGACGCTCGTCTGAACCGGGGACCATAAAAAAGAGGGGCGATGCCCCCTCTTAAAGACTGCTCTTACTGCTCGAAAATAACCTATGCAGATCTCTTGTTATATGCCCACCACAAAATTCCAAGCGCTATCAGACCGACCAGCCCTTCGCTTCCCAGAGCGCTAACAAATCCGACAACACTTCCAAGTACATCTACGGGTAAAAAAGGAGTTGCGCCTGTTTCGTCTCCAAAAAGAACCTGCAAAACAACTCCGAGCGCAATGATTGAAATACCCAACTCAACCAATGCGCCCACCCACCGACGAAACTTGTCTAGAACGTGCATGACGAGGTTATCTTCATGCTGTTGAGGGATCCGTGTTTTACCACTGAGGCAGATACCCTATCGAGATAAATGCCTTTCTCATTCAGTCCAAATTAGCCTGTTTTTCCAGGCAAAAACACACACAACGGGGGAAAGATTAGGCTTTTGTGGTGCAGCCAGACATTGATTGCGTTTTTTCGGCCCTGGCCAGGTTCAGCGCATTAATGCGTCAACCAACGCATCGGCACCATCTCGCACAGGGTCGACCACGAGCCGGCCGGTTTCATCTTGTATCTGCGCCACGGCGCGTGCCGCGTCATCTGCATCAAGATGTGCGGTATTCAGTGCAATTCCAGCCGTCAGCGGTCGGGTAAAAGTGCCGCACGCACCGGCCAGATCTTCATACAGTGCAATAACCTCGTTGAGCGGCGGCACTCGAATGGCTGCGCCCACGGTATCAAGCTCAGTCATACCAGCACGATGGCACAACACCAGGTGCGTGGGACACGAGCCACGGATCAGCGGCAGTGTCGAGGTACTACCAGGATGTACGATTGAGCCCTGACCCTCAACGATCACCAGTTGGGCATCAGCGGCATCCATCACCATTCCCTCCACGGCACCACAGGCATAATCCACCCGGATCGCATCCAGGGGGATCCCCTTACCGCTGATCAGGATGCCGATCTGCCCGGTCGCCAGAAACTCGGCACGGATTTCGCGCTTGAGCGACGCATGCCAGATCTCAAGGCCAGCCGTCATTTTTCCAACTGCCATATCGGTTCCCACCAGCAGCGCTCGCCGATTCGACAGCCCGGCCGCCCGCGCCCAGGCGATGCCCAGGCCTTGGGGCTCCCGGCGGATATCCCAAACCCACTGATCTTTCTTCAGATCCGGATACCGAGGTCCAAGTTGTTCATGCAGGCCGTTAACCACACTCATCCCCGACGCCACGGCGTGATCTACTTCTGCCACCATCTCTGGTGGCAGGCGGCCACCAGAAGGCGCCATCCCCAGTACCAGCACCTCACCACCGACATCGACAGCCTGGGCAACCGAGGACACCACCGGCACATCCGGCCCGAAGCCCAGCAGTTCACGGGTGCTGCACCCGCCGTGATTGAAGTCAACAGCACAGGCAATCGGGTTGCGTGAGTAACGCAGTACGCCGTGCCCCATCTTGCCGTTCAACTTGTTAATCTGTTCGGAAAAATGAATGACCAGTCTCTGGTCAGGCTTTAGCATGTCAGTGTGACTCCGTGTCCGGGGCGCTTTGCATCCACGTTGACCACGCCCGCATCAAGACAAAGCCCCGAAGCGGGATCAGGCAACAGGTTGAGGTGCGAATCCAGATCGATATGGTCAAACAGTGCACCAAGAGAAGCGCCAGCACCTATGGCGACCGAGGATTCACCCATGCAGCCGATCATCGTCTTAAGACTATGGGCTCGAGCGGTAGCGACGATACGCAAAGCTTCGCTGATACCGCCACACTTCATCAACTTGAGATTGACACCGTCAATACATCCAGCCAAGCGCGCTGCATCCTTCGCAAAATTACAGGATTCGTCAATGTATATCGGCAAAGCCCGTCCGGCGAAAAGTGCGGGCAACTGATCGTCGGCCTGGTGATGCAAAGGCTGCTCAACATAATCGCAGCCACGCTCCTTGAGCCATAACATCATGGATTGTGCACCCGCCAGGTCCCAGCCGCCGTTCGCGTCGACCCTTAGCGTCACAGCGTAGTTGCGTGCGGCCTCTTTCACCGCGGCATACATTGCCTGGTCTGCCTCCAGGCCTTCGGGACTACCGAGTTTCACCTTAAGATAGCGTGCGCCGGTGCGCTGGATAACCTCCAAAACCCGCTCGCGCACAACTTCGGGGGGCAAAATTCCGATCGTTACCGACGTTGCCACGGCACGGTGCGGCAGCCCCAGCAGCCGGTACAGTGGCTGTCCCGCCCGCCGGGCCAGGTGGTCCCACAGGGCAATATCAACAGCCGCCCAGGCGCACGGCGCAACCTGCGCCTCATGCGCTAGCCGCCAGCCATCGAACGGGTTATCCAAGGCTTGTGGATGCGTTTTTAAAAAAGCGCTTATCTGATCCTGGCAATCCTGCGCGGTGTCGGCACCCGTGAGGCCGCCAGGCGCCGCTTCGCCCAGGCCAGTTACGTTCTGGTCGCTGACGGTAACGAAAAGATTCACTGACCCTGCGCTTTCGCCGCGACTGATGCGCAGCGGGTAACGCTTTGTCAAACTAACTTGCTGATAACTGATATCCAGGTGATTCTCCTTGGTAGCCTAAGGCAGTATCTGTTTTATGGGTTGCCGGCATGGGCGCAGTGGATATTAGTGGGGTTAAAGCATAAAAAAAAGCCCCCTGCCGCAAGGCAAGGGGCTTTTTCAGGCGTTCAGCCAGAAACTTAACTGTTGATTGCTATAACTTAGATGATTTCCATGATCCAGGTAAATGGATTGACGTAGGTCTTCGGATCAATCGCCCAGGCCAGGCGATCCACAGTCCACTGCGGATTCATGAACGACCAGGTCGGCTCGTAGAGCTTGATCTTTGTTCCCTTGTTGGCCCAGTCGGCATACAACTCACTCTGAACGAAAGGCTTAAGGGCGCTGTAGACGTCAACGTTAACCGGCGATGTCATCCATTTGATGTAGGTCATCGGGTTGATCGCGACCAGGCTCATCTCAATATAGGCTTGTGGATTGGTCAACTGTTTGACCCAGGTATCCCACATAACCGGCTCCTGCATGCCACGCAGCATCAGGTGCACCACGTCGGGATCCGCCAATGCCGCCATCAGTTTGGCGCTTTCTTCCGGGTCACCCATAACGCGGGCCATCAGGCCAAAATCAGTAAACACACGCAGATGCTGCACCAGCGCTTCAAAACTTTCCTCGGTATTACCCAGTTCCAGGTAATACTCTTTCGCCTTGGCAAAATTGTGGCAGTAGGGATCGGCCACATCGCAGGCCGGCTCGGCAACCACTTCCTTTGCAACTGCGGTCGGGGCAACCACTTCCTCGGCAACTGTGGTCGGGGCAACCAGACCCAGCGACATCACAGCGATCGAGCTCGCTGCAAAAATGTTCTTCCAGTGTTTCATGGTCTGATTTCCAATAAAAGTTAAATAAGAACAATTGAATATAAGTATTTTCTTAATCACTGTCAAGAACTACTCACACTGAAAATCAGCTATTCAAAGGGTTATGTATTTTTCTCCATTTTTTCAGTTAGTTACATATCTCTCGCTCTAACTGAATACCTTTGTCTGTCACGCTCATGCCTACCCGAGCTGGCTCTATCTCGTTAAACCACGGTCACCGAAAGCGAACCGACCCCGTTGATCACGCCATCCAGGGTATCGCCCGGGAGCGCCGGACCCACCCCTGCTGGCGTGCCGGTAAAAATCAGGTCGCCGGGTGTCAGTAGAAAATACCGGGACAGTTCGCAGATGATCTCGGGGACTTTCCAGATCATCTGCGCGAGGTCGCCCGACTGGCAGAGCGCGCCGTTTCTTTGCAAACTAATGGTGCCGTCCTGAGGGTGGCCAATGCTCGAAGCAGGTGTGATCGCTGAGCATGGCGCCGAGTGCTCAAAGGCCTTGCCAATCTCCCAGGGACGGCCCTGGCGCTTCATCTCGCCCTGCAGGTCACGTCGTGTCATATCCAAACCCACCGCGTAGCCAAAAACGTGGTCCAGTGCCGAGTCAGTTGCAATCTGGAAACCGCCGGATTGCAAAGCCACTACCAGTTCAATCTCGTGCTGCACATCATTGCTGAGTGCGGGATAAGGGAATTCACCCCCATCACTCACAAGATTGTCTGGGTTTTTTTGAAAAAAGAACGGTGCCTCGCGATCCGGGTCGTGGCCCATCTCTACTGCATGCGCCGCGTAGTTGCGTCCGACGCAGTAGATCCGATGAACTGGGAAAAGATCAGCCGTATCGAGTATCGGCAAGCTTACCTGCTGTAGCGAATGTATAGCGCCTACCATGTCATGCCTCCTCATTAGAGTTTGCGCCAAAGTACTCCTGGTAACGTACCGAAGCCTTGGAACCAAACAGTATCTCGCATACCTGCATCATTGCCGGGCCGGCAAGTTCATCTTTGCCACGGGTCTGCGTCAATAGCGTGCGCCGCCGTAGAAAGTCTTCGAGAGTGACGACCATCTCGGTATCGCGTACCAGCTCAAGCTCCCCTCGGGTGATGCCATCGGCCGCCAGAATCACTTCCCGGGCATCTGGTTCATCCTCAAACTTCTGCACAAGTTTAAGCGCTCGTGAGTCGTAGCAGCGCCACAGCCGTTCGAACTGGACTTCACCAGAAACAATACTCGCGCCCCTTAAGAGTCGCACTTTAGCCAAAAAAGCATTACGGATACGGGTACCGCTCTCGCCATACCACTCACGCGTGCCACCTGGATCCACCACGTCCAAAGACAACACCGCATCACGGACCTCGGCCCCCACATCGAGACAATCAGTCAGTTTGCCGCCGTATATGCTAACGCACGCCCGCCCGGCATGTGTTTCGATCACGTGCTTACGTGACAACGAAAGAAAATCGCCGCCGACATCGCCTTTTTCCCGCGGGTCTACTGCCAGCGGCCTGACACCACAGCGCTCGTCTATCACGTCGTGGCGACTGAGTGGGCTCTTCAGATCCAGACGCGCGTTGATGTTGCTCAATACAAAATCCCGGTCGGCCTCGTCAACGGCCACGGTCGGTGTCTCGACCGGGGTATCGGTCGTGCCGATGCTGGCACGATTGCCCAGCGGGATCACA
>Ga0257121_1000232_pt1 | contig 49243 bp, 49 predicted proteins | sample SI106_100metaG_FD_190180 | JGI IMG/M metagenome (GOLD analysis project Ga0257121, IMG submission 190180) | Marine microbial communities from Saanich Inlet, British Columbia, Canada - SI106_100 | ecosystem: Environmental > Aquatic > Marine > Inlet | place: Canada: British Columbia | collected...
TAATTTTAGATTTTGACAAGAAAAGTAATGAAAAAACATCTGTTTCTTTCAAGCATGCATCCAGATCAAAATTTTAAGCTTTGGTATTATGAAATTTTGCGACAAAATATACAATATAGAAGATGGAAAATTATCAAAAAGTTTAAATTATGATGAAATTATTTAATAAATCCGAGGTGTCATTTATATGAATTTTAAAGTATTTATTTTAGATGTTGATGGCGTCATGACTACTGGCCATTTTTTGTATTCCAAGGATGGAAAACAAATGAAAATATTTGGCCCAGATGATAATGATGGCTTAGGTCTACTTAGGCCACATATTCAAATAAGGTTTGTAACTGGAGATAAAAAAGGATTTCCAATTACCAATAAGCGTATTAAAGATGATATGAAGTATGAACTTGATTTAATCAGCACTATTAAGAGAATCGAATGGATTAAAGAGCACTATAACCCAAAAGAAGTAATTTATATGGGTGATGGGATTTTTGATCATTATGTTATGAAAGAGGTTGGCTACTCTATCGCTACTGCAAATTCTGATAGGACAGCTAAAAAGCATGCAAATTATGTAACTGAACGATCTGGTGGTGATAGAGCAGTTGCTGAAGCAGCCCTTCATATCATGCAAAAGTTTTTTGTGCCTTATGATCCATCTAATCCACCTGATGATGAATCTGATTTGGGTGAATGGACTTTATGAAAATTCAAAGATGTCTAGAAAATTATAGACAAAGTAGAAACTGCACTCTTCTTGGTGTAGGGCCAATGAGTAAAAATTGTATTGATGCTTCAATTGAATTAGCAGAACAATATAAAACACCCCTAATGTTAATCGCGAGTAGAAGACAGATTGATTCAGAACAATTTGGCGGAGGATATGTAGAGAATTGGACAACAAAAGAGTTTGTAAGTTATGTTGAAAAAAAAGATATAAACAAAAATATTATCCTAGCTAGAGATCACGGCGGTCCTTGGCAGAATGAAATTGAAAAAAATCAAAATATGAGTTTAAAAGATGCAATGCAATCAGCAAAAGATTCATTTCGTGCAGATATTGATGCAGGTTTTCATATGCTTCATATTGATCCAAGTATTGATATCCATTCAAAACCTAATATTGATCAAGTTCTAGAGCGAGTTTACGAATTGTATGATTTTTGTTGGACACATGCACAAAAGCAAGGTAAGGATATAATTTTTGAGATCGGAACCGAAGAACAAACTGGCGGCAATAATACCCAGGATGATTTAGAGTATACACTTGCAAATATGAAAAAATTTTGTGAAAAAAACAAATTTCCATTTCCTTCATTTGTTGTGATACAGGCCGGTACAAGAGTAATGGAAACAAGAAATATTGGATCATTTGATGCACCAATTAGAGTAAAAAATGAACTACCTCCTGAAATTCAAATCCCCAAAATGATTAGTATTTGCAATAAATATAAAATCTATATGAAGGAGCATAATACTGACTATTTATCAAATGACTCCCTCAAATGGCAGCCAAGATTAGGAATTCATGCGGCAAATGTTGCGCCAGAGTTTGGAGTTGCAGAAACAAAAGCATTTATTGAAATTTTAAAAATAAATAATCAAGATGATCTTATTGAAGAGTTTTTTGCAATGTCTTATGAATCTATGAATTGGAAAAAATGGATGTTAAAAGATTCTATAGCCAATAATGAAGATAAATCAATTATTGCAGGACATTATGTCTTTTCATCTAAAGAATTCGTTGAATTAAAACTGAAGGCAGAAGAAAAAATTCATGGCTTGGATAATTTCTTAAAAGAAAAAGTTAAGAATAGTATTTATAGATATCTTCATGCATTTAATTTGACATAGTGGTATGAATAAAACAGCAACAATAATTCTAAATAGAAATTTACCAAAAGAAACTGATAAGCTTGTAGAGCATCTAAAGAAATATGACAATTCTTATACTGATATTTTTGTTATTGAAGCTGGATCAGAAGAAAAGAATTTGTCTAAATACTTTACTTGGTATGTAAATAGTGATGAAGTAATGAAAAATGGATTGAGATATGCTAGGGGAATGAATTATGGGTTGTTGCAACTTTGGAAAGAGAATAAATGGGAAAAATATAAATCATTTTTCCTTATTACTAATGATACTATGCTTCCTGCTGGCCAAGAAACCATAAAAACGCTGCAATCATTATTTGTTAATCATCCAAGAGTTGGCCTTATTTCTCCTTGTTCAGAAAAATGGGGAGAAAGAGAATTGATTGGTGAAAACTCAACAAAATACTTTTGGTTTATTCATAATAATGCCTATTTTCTAAGAAGAGAGTTTGTGGAGCAAATTATTAATAAAAATGATCCAAGTTATATAGATTTTTTATTTGATGGAAGTAACTTTAGGGGGTATTTATCTGAAAGTGAAGTTATTGCTAAAGCCTATGCCAATGATTGGGCCGCTGCAATTACAACTAAAGTTTTTTCTGAAGAGGATGAGTCGTATTTATTAGAAAAAAGTAATTTAATTAGAACTGAATCTTATAATGAAAATTTTAAACTTTATATTGATGAAGGTTTGAAGTGGGCGCATAAAAAGTATGGTTTTAATTCGAGATGGCAGATGATGCAATATGTAAAACTATTTTATGATAAATTTTTTGAATACTACCCTGATTCCAAAAGATTTAAGATTTAAGATTAATACTTGTTTAGTAGATTATTTTCAAAAATCTCGGCTAGGTTTAGCCTTGTTTAATTAGGTATGTTTTGATTGTTCTTTAATTGTGTATTTAAAAATCTTTTTAAGCTAAAGCATACATAGAAACTTTAGCAAAGAGAAATAGCCTAATCTTATATTTTTTACTGGATTTTATATAATGATTTATAAAGTATGTATTTTAGCTGCAGGCGTTGGAACTAGGATGGAGCCTTTTACTCAGCATATAAATAAGTCACTAGTTCCAGTTGATTCAAAAGCAGTAATTAGCCATATAATAGAAAAATTTGACAAAAGTGTAGAATTTATTGTGGCAATAGGGCATCTAAAGGAAACTGTAGTTGAATACCTAGAATGTGCACATAATGATCGAAAAATAAAAATAGTTGAAGTGGATAGGTTTATTGGTAAAGGATCAGGTCCAGGATATTCGTTAATGCAATGTAGAAAAGAATTAGATGCACCGTTTATTTTTTTTGCTGCGGATACTATAGTTTTAGAAGATATTCCTCCACCATTAGAAAATTGGTTAGGTGTTTCTCCAGTTTCAAATACAAAAGATTATTGTACGGCTAGAATATCTAATAATAGAATTATGAGTCTAGATGATAAGATAGTTAGCAAAAATGAAAATGCATTTATAGGTGTTGCAGGTGTTAAAGACTATGAAGTTTTTTTTAACTCTCTTAAGAAGGATATAGAATTAAAAAATAATGAGTTACAGGTGTCAAATGGCTTTAAAGGTTTAATAAAGCATAATCTTAAAGCAAATTTATTTACTTGGTATGACACAGGAAATTTAAAAAACTATGTAACTGCAAATAATGCTCTATCAAAGTCTGGCCATACTTTTGATTTTAGCAAAACAGATGAGTTTCTTTATTTTACTAATAACAATGTAATTAAATATTTTAAAGATAAGTTGATTGTTGAGAATAGATACAAAAGGGCAAAACTTCTTAATGGATTATGTCCAGAAATAGATTGTATAAAAAAATATTTTTATTCTTATAAAAAGATAGACGGCGATGTACTTTATGATGTTGCTAATGATCAAATTATGCATGATTTGATGAACTGGCTAGATAAGAGCTTATGGGTTCAAAAAAAAATAACAGGCCCTGAGCTGGTTGATTTTAAAGCTTCGTGCTTTAAATTTTATTATACTAAAACTCTTTCTAGACTAAAAAAATACCATAAAAAACATCAACTTTTGGATAAGTCAGCCTACATAAATGATGTAAATGTTCCATCATTAAAAAAAATGTTTGAATTAATAGATTGGGATTATTTGAGCTGTGGTATTGTATCTAATTTTCATGGTGACCTTCAGTTTGATAACATTCTCCTCAAGGATGATGGGGGTTTTTTACTTCTTGATTGGAGACAAGATTTCTCTGGCCTTTTAAGTTATGGTGATCAATATTATGATCTTGCAAAACTTAATGGTGGAATGAAAATCTCTTATAAATTAATAAAGCAAAATAAATTTTTATTTAGGGAGGAATCTCTTAATAGGTTTAAAATTTCACATGAAACCCCAAAAGAGTTAAATAGCTCTAAAGAAATTTTTGATAATTTTTTAAATAAAAACGGATTTGACTCTCTCAAAGTCAACATCTTAACAAGTTTAATTTTTTTGAATATGTCTCCTATGCATCATGAGCCGTTTGACCATTTTGTATATAATTTTGGAAAATTATCTCTTTATAAAGCTTTATTAGAGTCTGGTAAGATTGTTTAAGGGTGTGAATTGTCATCAATTTAGTAAGGATTTATAGAATACTTATGTCGAAAATAATACTTATTACTGGATCATCAAGAGGTATAGGAGCAGCAGTAGCTCGCCTTGCTAAAGAAAAAGGATATGATGTTTTACTCCATGGGAAAACTACAACACCCGCTCTTAAGGCTTTAGCTAAAGAGCTTGAATCAAAATTCGTCACTTTTGATGTTTCTAAAGAGAGAGAAATTAGTAAGGCTCTTTTAAAAATTGAAACAATTGATATTTTGATTAATTCAGCTGGCATAAATATATCTAAACCATTTTTAAATCTTACAGATGAAGACTGGAGAGCTATTTACGATATTAATGTCTTTGGATTAGTTAATGTTACGAGACATGTTGTGCCGATAATGATGAAAACTGAGCACATTTGCAAGATTATAAATATTGCATCTATAAAGGGGATTTACTCTTCGGTTGGGAGGCTTGCATATGCCTCATCAAAAGCCGCCGTAATTAATATAACGACTGGACTTGCAAAAGAATTTGCACCAATGATAATAGTTAATGCTGTTGCTCCCGGCTTTACGAATACTGAAATGACTGAAAAAACATGGAGTAAGAGGGTTAAAAATCAAGTTGACAATGTATTACTTCAGCGAATGGCTAGCCCTAATGAAATAGCCGAAGTTGTTTTATTTTTATCAAGCGATACTAGTGAGTATATAACTGGTCAAACAATTAATGTTGACGGAGGCTTTAGTATAAAAAATGATTAATTACAGTAACTTGGATTGGCATTATGAAGAAAAAGATGCAAAAGTAGTTATAAAGCCATGGGGACGCGAAATTTGGATTAATTTTCGAAATGGTGAAAATATTGGCGATGAGATAAAGAGATATATTATGAAAAAATTATATATCAAGAAAGGCACAAAGACTAGCTTCCAATATCATAACAAAAAAATAGAAACAAATTTTTTAATTAAAGGCTCTGTAGAGGCATGGTTTGAAAATGAAAAAGGACATATTGATATAAAAGTTTTAAATGCTGGGGCAATATGGACTATTCCTGCTGGCGTTAAACATAGGATTGTCACATTAGAGGATATCATTTTGATTGAATCCTCAACGCCTGAAGTAGATGATGTAATAAGGATAGAAGATGATGCCTTAAGAGGGAATGGGCGCATCCAGAGCGAGCATGATTCAGGAAATAATTAGGTTATTTTAGGAATGTATATGTTAAAGATACTAGCAAATAAATATTTCAACTTATTTAGTAAAAAAAATATCAAAGAGATAGGTGAAATGCTTTCAGAAGAAGTAACACTAAATGATCCAAATATAACTAGTATTGGTAAGATAGAAGTTTTGAAAACTACCCAAAATATATTTAATTCAGCAAATAATATTCAGGTTATAGTCAAAGATTTATATGAAGAAAATCGAACTGTTGTTGCTGAGCTGGAAATTATAATTGATACTAATGAATTAATTAAGATTGTTGATATTTTGAAGTTCAACCAACTAGATAAAATTGAAAAAATAAGCGCTTATAAGATGTAGCATGAATTTTTTGTTTATTAGATAACGATTCTAACAAACAAGAGAAAGGACTTTATGGGGCCAATATGATAGTCAAATCTCCAAAAGTGTTAGCAGATGCCACTAATCCAATTATCATACTAAAAGCGGGTGTGTTGAATAATATTAACTCTTCAACTATTTTTTGGGAGTAATAAAGATAAATGACTTACGATTTTACAATTTTTTTTACATTTTTTGCTGATGGAGATATTAGAAGAAAATATATCGAGATTGCATTAACAACTTTATTTGATAATAACCTGAAAGATATTCCTATTATTGTTATTGATTCATCTTCAGATGAATATTCAATAAAGAATAATAGTCTCTTTTTAAATTTTTCTAATGTAACGTATATTAATGATCAAGAAGTTAATCCATTTAAAAGATGTAAGAAATATTTGCATCTTATTAAAACTCCATATACTTTAAGATTATTAGAGGATTGCGCTTATATAAACTTAGGAAAAGATAATTTTTTATTTATTCAAAATGATATTTCACTTATGGAGAAAAATAAAGAAATTAATGTAATACAGTATCCAATTATTGACGAGCAAAAATATATTTTAAGAGGTAATACAGTTTATTATCCTTCTACTAAATTTGAAGATAAAGTTTTATTGGATGATGGAGGATACGTTTATTATGATAGGTCACAAGAGCTAAAAATATATCATTATTTGTGTAATAATATTCTTTATAGAACTGATTTCTTCATTAAACATTGGAATTATGTAGGATCAAAGTACACTAATCATAATTCTGCTGAAGCATCTAAACCAGCTAATAGTTTGTTTAAGTTTTTTTTCGGAAGAAAGTATTTTTACACACTTGGTCAAATTTATTATAGATGCTATGAAAAGTTATTTCATCCAAGTGAAATTATTAGCAACATTGTTATAACTAAAACAATGGTTGAGGCTGATGTTATTCATATTGGTTACTATAGTACAGAAGATGTTATAGATTCAGGACAAAAATCTTCAGGCAGGAGTGATAATGTTGCAAATGAACATATAGGTGTTTCTTCATCATTGAATGTTCTTAAAGTATTTAGAAATATGGATCTTCTTAACAAAATAAAATTTAAAAGACAGGCTTAAAGTTACTAGATAAATGACTAATAAAATAGCACTTTATGCACCATTTGATAAGCGTATCAAAAATGATGGTTTTCTTGAGGATTTTGATGATTTAAAAAGGTACGCGAAAATCTCGACAGACCTAACAAAATTAGGGTTTGAGGTGGAAAAGTTTGAATGTAACAAGTATGATTTAAACGGCCAATTAATCCATAGAATTTTTAATTATGATTATGATTATGATTATGATTATGATTATGATTATGATTATGTAGATGCTAACGGGTGTTTAAAAAGAGTGGTTTCAAAATTTACAGTAAGATATTTTTTCAAAAAAGAGTTGGAATTGATTTTGTCAGGGATTGGTTTCCGTAGTATTAGTTTTTTTGGAAACTTTGATGGATCTGGATGGAGTAAAAACTCACCACATATTATTATTAAAGCAATAAAATAATTTTAGATTTTGACAAGAAAAGTAATGAAAAAACATCTGTTTCTTTCAAGCATGCATCCAGATCAAAATTTTAAGCTTTGGTATTATGAAATTTTGATCAAAAGAGGCGGTGTTGTTTTTAGAGATATATTGAACTTTAATAACAATGAAGAGGAAGCGATTAAAATAGAAGGCGTGTCATTTGATTCTGACCTTTTTAATAAGGCCTTTAGAGGCATAGGTTTGGACAGTGTTAACAAGGATTACTTGAATAATTTGTCCAACTATAATGTAGAGTACATACATTTTCATGGAGATTCACATTTTCGTAATTTTTTATACCCTGAGACGGTTATAGAGTTATGTAAAAAACATGTATGCATTGGGTATTTGGGAGATTGTTTTGTAAATTTTAATATTAATATTTATTGGCTCCCTGTCTTTAACATTATACGAACAACTGAGTATTGTAAATTTTCTGATTATAAGGCGGTAAAACCTGATGTTATTTGGCAGAAAATGGGATCAAATAATAATATTTTTAAATTGTACAATGGTGGTAAAAAGTATGACTTAATATTTATTGGCAGACCCTATGGTTCAAGAGTAGAAACATTAGAATACATTGTAACAAGTATCCCAAGTATAAAGCTTGCTTTATATGGTTCAAAAGAATGGCTGAATAGTAAAATTTTATCTAGATATTATTCCGGATACATAAGTAATGATAATTTATACAGTGAAATCTCTAAATCAAAAATATCTTTAGCTTTACTTGAGGGTGAAGATGGTACAACTCCTCACATTAATGCAAAGATATTTGATTCCTCATTAAGAGATGTGTTGGTTATTTCCACATATTTTGCTCTATTAGAAGAGCAGTATTCCATGATAGATGAAGAGAGTATTGTTTTTTTTAAAAATAAAGACGACCTGGTAGAAAAAATTAATTTTTATTTAAGCAATGATGCTAAAAGAAGCAATATTGCGCTCAATATGAATAATTTGATGAAGAAGAATACTATGAGTAGTATTATTAACAATATGTTTAATTCTTTCGAAAAAATGTCAGGTAGCGGATTTACAGATAGTAGCAATATGAGAAAATCTTGCTGTTTAGTTAATAAGAACTCAGTCAATCTTATTGATATCTCAAAATATAAATATATTGTAGTTACCAACTCTAAGTCAGATAAATATCTAAACTATTTAATCAACTATTGGGATAGTCACGAGATGTTGAGCGATATCAATATACCTGATATTAATGCAAATGGTCTTGTGTTGAACTATAGAATTCCTATATCATTTGATGGGATTATTTATAGAGTTTGTTTCTTTCAAAGGCACAAAAGAATAATTTTATCGAATGTTATTTTTATTAAATATTTTCTTTTTCTCTTTAATTTTAAGGAGATAACACTGTTAAGAATGGTCTTATTTAGTAAGAATAAGTTATCGTTAGCGGAGAAAATTATGAATTTATTTGTTGTTTTTTTGAAAAAAATCAAAAATAAATACATAATTTAAATAACAAACGGAGGTTTTATTTTTAGCAGTTGTTAAAAATGGGAGGATTACAATGAGAAAGTTTAACGGAATACCCAGACAGCACTTTAATTTGTTTTTGAAAGAGTGTGAATGGCGGTTTAATATAGGCGCACCCAGTAAACTGTTGGTGGACTTGAAAAGTCTGCTTAAAGAGAATTATTAGGTGTCAGCCCCTAAATATATATTACTGTAAGGAGTTAAGTGATTTTTTCTATAGTAAGTAAAGAGAAGTTAAAAAAAATTATAGAGCCTCATTTTTATGAAGATTTAATTAGTGGTGAGTATAAATTAGAAACTATAGACGCAAGGCAATTGCTAACTTACAATAGATTTGACTTGTCTTTTAAATTAATGTTCTTAAAAATGGTTGGCCTTGATGCTAAGTTTGCTCAAGAAGCATACGAAGAACATATTAGAGCCTTGAGTTTAGGTAAATTCAAAGAGCCCGGTAACTCAAAGAAAAATAATATAGATGAATATTTAAAGGCATTTGAAAATATTTTTTCTAATATAAAAAAAAATGGTTTTAATAAAGAGATGTCAGTTATACCTTTATCAGTAAATGGTTATATTGCAAATGGCTCACATAGAGTGGCAAGTTCAATAATTTTAGATAGAGAAATTGATTGTGTGAATATTGATGTTGTTGATCATATTTATGACTATAAGTTCTTTTACAAGAGGGGTGTTCCAAAAATTATGATGGACGCTGCTGCTTGCGAATTTATTGAAAGTTCAAAAAATATTTATATAGCCATAATTTGGCCGTCAGCTTTTGGGAAGGATGAGCAAATAAATAAAATCATTAAGAATGTAGTTTATGAAAAGCAAGTTAAACTAAATAGTAATGGTGCACATAACTTGTTATCACAAATATATTATGGTGAAAATTGGATTGGAAGTGTAGAAGATAATTTTAAGGGCTCCCAGGGAAAACTAGTTGAGTGTTTTAAAGCTTCAAATTCAGTTAGATTTATTGCATTCCAGTCAAATAATATTGAGGAAGTTATAGAAATTAAGGAAAAAATTAGGAGCATTTTTAATATTGGAAAACACTCTATCCATATCACTGATAATCAGATTGAGACATTAAGAATTTCAAGGATTGCATTCAATGAAAATAGTGTTCATTTTTTAAACTATGCTAAACCAAATAAATATTTATCAACGCATAAAAAAATCAAGGATTTTAAATCCTTTTTGATCAAAAACAATATTAAAAATGAGGATGTTGTTCTTGATTCAAGCATTATTCTTTCAGCATATGGATTAAGAGAGGCAAGAGACACTGACTTTTTTTGTAGTAATAATGAAAATATAAAATATAAATTTGATTTAATTAATAACCATGATGAGGCTTTGGGGCTCTATAGGCTAGAAAAGATGGATATAATTTATAATCAGTGTCATTATTTCTATTTTAATGACTTAAAATTTATTTCATTTACAAAACTCTATCAAATGAAACTTAATAGAAATGAAAAAAAAGATCAAAATGATACAAGGCAGATGATGGCTTTATTGGAAAATAATTTAGTCAAGGAATTTTATGCAAAGCTTTTGCAGGCCATCTTCTATCAGAAAATTAAATCTAGATTTAGAATCATGAAACTCTTGAGAATTTTAGGTCTTTATAATTTTCTTAAAAAAATGTATAACTTTTGGTTTAAAAGATGATTTCAGTTATTATTCCAGCATTTAATGCTGCAAGTTTTATTGATGAGGCTATTAAAAGTATTATTAATCAAAGCTATAAAGATTTTGAGTTAATTATTATTAATGATGGTTCGACAGACCACACAGAAAAAATAATCAATTCTTATGAAGATACTAGGATTAAGTTGTTTAATAATGACTCAAACATGGGGATTGTTTTTTCACTAAATAAGGCTTTATCTTTATCTAATGGAAAGTACATAGCGAGAATGGATGTTGATGATGTAGCTCATCAAAATAGACTGTCATTGCAGCTTAATTATCTAAAAACTAATAATTTGGATATTTGTGGTTCAGCAATTAGCTTATTTGGATCAAAAGAAAAACTTATTATGTATCCAGAGTCTATTGCAGATGTGAGGTTTTTTTCAATATTTGGTTCTCCAGTTGCACACCCAACAGTATTTGGATATGCCCATATATTGAAGAAATACACCTATAATAATGTGGCTGCAGAGGATTATGACTTATGGTTAAGGATGTTAATTGATGGTATTAATATTGGAAATATGCCAATCTCTTTGCTAAATTACAGAGTGCATGATAATCAGTTAACTTTAGATAAAAGTGAAATTATTAACTCTTCGATCTCAATATCCAAGAGTTACATTAAGTCATATATTGATGATGAAGAAATTAGGCGCTTGCTCGTTCAATATGAATGCTTTATGAAGGGAGACTTTGATCGCAAAGGAATTTATGCCTTTGCAAAAAAAATATGTATGTTTGCAAAAATGAATAAGGTTTCAACCTCTATTCAGAGCAGGGCTATGAGTATTATTTTTGCAAGAGCTAATTCCTATAATCTATTTACTTTAGTTTCTTATATTAAAGTTTTAAAAATTATTGATTCTAGGATTCTAGTTAATATCGACAAAAGATTAGCATTTTTATTTATTTTTTCAATTAAAAAAAACTCCAAATTAGTTTTACTTTTAAGTCGTATTCTTAAAAATATATAGAGTTACATGTGTTGGTTGATGTAAAAAAAATAATGCAATTATAGATTTAACACTCTTGATGTAAAATTCAAATCGAAGGATTGATTGAGGGTTAGGTTGTCAAAGATTATATATATAAACTATCTTAATTAATTTTTGCACTATATTTATTTTTTTATTAAATTATCAGGACTAAACTAGAATGAGTAATTATTTCGAAAAGTTTTATGATGATTGGCATCAAAATGCCCAAGAAAACAGGATTCATGAAATCCGTGATAGAGATTTAATGGTGCTAAATTATTTAAAAGGTTGTGATTCTGTTTTTGAGTTAGGTGTTGGTAATGGAGTTATTTTAAAAATGTCTGATGCTGCTAATAAGGCCGGTATTGATGTTTCTAAGGAAGCAATAAAAATCTCTGAAAAGTCAATAAATGAGGTATATACAAAATCTGTAGACCTAAAAGTTCTTAATATTGATGATGACGAGCTACCGTGGGAGTCTAGATCTTTTGATGGTGCTATGGCGATCGAAGTACTGGAGCATTTGTTTGATCCAGTTCATGCACTGTCAGAAATGAATAGAATTTTAAAGCCAAATGGTAGATTGGCTATAACTGTTCCTAATATCGGCTATTACTTCTTCAGATGGTACCACTTAAAGTCAGGCGAAATGTTAGACTTTCATGGAAATGGCATGATTGTTAATGAACATATTAGATTTTATGGCATAAAATCTCTTAAAATTCTATTGGAAGCAGGTGGGTTTGAAGTAGTTAGTATTAAGGGTTGTATGAAAAAAATTGTGAGCCCTCAAGGAGCGAATAGTGATCCATTAAACTCTAGTAGTTTAAAAACAAAAGATGTTTTGAGACATTTGAAACCGTCTCTAACAAATATTTTTTCTAAATTTAATTGGCTTTTTAAGCTTTGGAAGATATGGCCCTCCATGTTTGCGGTGGGCCTTGTTGTAGAAGCTATCAAAATAACAGAAAGTAAGTATAAATACAATACTGCAATTGACCATCAGAATAGATCTTCAGATGAAGTTAACGGCTATATTAATTCAATTAATTAGTTAATTAATTTAACAGAATATATATTTAATTTTTTCAATTAAAAAAACTCTAAGTTAGTGTTAATAAATAAAAATAAATTAATTAATAACCAGTTTGAAGAGCATATTCAATTAATGGTTAAAGTACTTGAGTCTAATATACAAGGCATTAATTCAATTATTTTATATGGTGGTTATGGCAGAGGAGAGGGTGTCTGGATAGAGTCCAATGGTTCATACAATCCTTACAATGATTATGATATTTTAGTAGTGCTGGCAGATGGAGTAAATAAACCAAAAAATATATCTGTAATAAAAAAAAATCTTTTAAATAAAATTAATATTGAGTGGATTGATTTAAGCTGCATTCATTTGAAATCCTTTCTGAGAGATAAAAGAAAAACTATCTTCCGGTATGATTTGATTCATGGATCGAAGGTGATTTTTGGTGATTCTGATCTTTTAAAAAAAATTCAAAATATAGATTCATCTGAGATATTGATAAATGAAGGAAAACTGTTATTTTTCACTAGATTATGGCCGTTTATTGGTGGCATAAAGATACTTAAAGATTTGGATGCAAGTGAAGCTCTTTTTTTTAGATATCAGATGTCAAAAGTTGTCCTAGCTTCAGTAGATATGATTCTTTTGATGAGAGGGAGCTACGTTTCTAGTTATATCGAAAGATGCAAAATTGCAGTCGAAATTTGTAAGAAAGAGAATTTATTAGGCAAAGAAATGATTGATTGGGCTATTAAGCAAAAATTGAGGCCATCAAATGAAATCATGAGTAAGGGGGAGGTGATTGTGATGCAAGAAAAAATCGCAATAATCTTCTCTAATTACTCGTTGAGATTATTATCAAAAGTATATAAGAAAAATTTTTCAAACCTAATAGAATTTAAGAAGTTTTATTGTAATTCGTTCTTTGAAAAATTTAAAATTTTTGCAGGATTCGCATTAAGAAAAAAAATTAATTATAATAAAATTCATACACTTAATATTGTTCAATTGATTATTCTTTCTCATATCTTAGGCGAGATTTCATTAGATTACACAATTAATGAATGTAATAAATTATTGCAAAAATTAGGCTTTTCATCAATTACTGATCTTGATTCATTGAAAGAATTAGTTGCAAGTGAGAGGTTAAACTAAATGTCAGCTAAAGTTTTTTTTCTTATGGATGCTTTCAGTTCAGATTACTTGTCTGAGGAAGATACTCCTTTTTTATTTAATTGCGCTAATGAAGGTGAATACACTAAAAAAATTATAAATGGTTTTGGTTTTTGTGAGAGAGCAGAAATTATTACAGGTGTTAGCTCTATAGAAAGCAATTATATTTCTGCAATTGGTTATAACCCAGAGAGGAGTCCATATAAAAATTTATCTATACTTCTTAAGTTAATTAGTTTTGTTGATAAATGTATTCCTATTCCAATTTTTCAAAAAATTATAAGAAGACTTTTAGCGCTTTTAATATATAGATTTAAACACCCACTTAATCCATATCAAATTCCATATCAAATGCTTAAGTACTTTGCTCTTACGGAAGATTACAATGATCATTCTAAAATGCATGCGCTAAAGCATGAGTCTATATTTGATATTGCCTTAATGAATTCTAAAAAGATTCATCATAATTCATTCACTGGTTTAAATAAAAAAAATAATGGCACTGACGATAACCGTCTAGATGTTGTGCTAAAGGAGTGTTCTAATAAATACCCGCTTTATTTAATTTATATTTCATCTATGGATGCCTATGGCCATAAGTATGGCCCAAAATCTATCCAAGTTAAAGAAGCCCTTAAGGAGTTAGACGGTAAATTGAAAAAATTTGTCAGTCAGTTTGAAAAGAAATTGCCTCAAAGTACTTATGTTTTTCTTGGTGATCATGGTATGACCACTATAAAGGATAGAGTCGATATTAAGGCGATTTTATATCAGTTAGAAAAAAATATTAAGATTCAAGCTGGCAAAGATTATATATATTTTTTAGATTCCACTATGCTAAGAGTTTGGATATTAAGTAAAAATCTAAAGGGTGAAATTGAAAATTATATTGAATCTCAACCAATACTTAATAAGAAAGGTATATTTTATTCAGATCATCCAGAATATAAGCCAAATAAGGAGTTGGGCGATATTGTATGGTGTGCAAATTCAGGAATATTAATATCACCTGATTTTTTTCATACTGGAAAAGACAACTTAAAAGGAATGCATGGGTATTTAAATGCTGAAGAAGGCGGCACTGGAATGTGTATTAAATATGGCAATGTCAAAAAGAAGGTTTATGAAAAAAAAGATTTACACTGTGTTTTTGATGATTTAGTAGATTCAGTAAGTTAAAAGTAACCCAAAGTGCTTAAAAATATTTGGGTTATTATTATTTTTTAGAAAGAAACATGAAAAATACTCTTAAGAAGATACCAAATTTCACATTTCAGACAGGCATAATTCATTTCTTTTTGACAGGTATAATTCATTTCTTTTTGACAGGTATAATTCATTTCATTTTGTTATTTTATTAATAATAAAATGAAAATACTAGTTTTATTAAGGCAAATATAGATGACAGTTAGAATTATTGCAAAATTAGATGTCAAGCCACCTTATGTAGTGAAGCCAATTCACTTTGAAGGTCTTAGAAAAATTGGAGACCCATCTGATTTAGCTATGAAATATTATAAGCAAGGAGCTGATGAGTTATTTTATATTGACATAGTCTCTTCTTTATTTCAACGTCAAATTTTATTTAATGAAATTGAACAAGTGGCTAATAAATTATTTATACCATTTGCTGTTGGGGGTGGAGTTAGAAGTATTGATGATTTTTCTAAAATGTTTCATGTGGGGGCAGATAAAGTTGTTATTAACACTCATGCTGTTCAAAAGGACCCAAGTATTATTGATCAGGCAGCAAAAATATTTGGTAGTCAAGCCGTTGTTGTTAATATAGAAGCAAAAAGATGGGGCGATACTTGGGAGTGTTTTACAGATTGTGGTCGTATTCAGACTCAAAAAGATGTTTTAAGTTGGGTAAACGAAGTTGAGCAAAGAGGAGCTGGGGAGATTTTATTACAATCTGTTGATAATGATGGACGATGCAGAGGTTTTGATTTAGAGTTAGCCTCAGAGGTTGTTAGTTTAGTTAGCATTCCAGTTGTTGTTTCAAGTGGAGCGGGTTCTTTAGAGGACATTAAAATTTTAGTTGAATCTTCGAAACCTAGTGGAGTTGCTATAGCAAGTCTATTGCATTATGACAAAACTACTATTAAAGATATAAAAAATAATTTGGAATCATCAAATTGAATAACATTATTGGAATCATTAATTATGGAATTGCTGGGAATATTCATAGTGTTCAAAAAGCAATTGAGAAGGCTGGTGGCAAAACATTAATAATTAATCAAGTATCAGATTTTGATATGGTTGATAAGATAGTAATCCCTGGTGTTGGTAGCTTCAAAGATGCAATGAAAGAATTGGATAATAATGACTTTATTAAACCAATTAAAGAATTTAAAAAACCAATATTAGGTATTTGCTTAGGCATGCAAATATTAGCAGATTTAGGCTTTGAATATGGAAAAACCAAAGGCCTGGGTTTGATAGAGGCTGAAGTGAAATTGATATTATGTAATGGAAAAGTACCACATATGGGTTTTAATAAGATTTATATTCAAATTCCTAATGCCTTATTAAAGGGCTTAGAGGATGAAGAGTTTTATTTTATGCACTCTTTTGAGATGATTAACTATAAGGATATTTCTGCACTCTCAAAATATAATAATCATAATTTTGTATCTGTAATAAATAAAGGAAACGTTTATGGAGTGCAATTTCATCCAGAAAAAAGTCGTGATTCTGGTATAAAATTATTATCAAACTTTGTTAAATTAGAGAACTAAATACTGATGTGTAAATGAAAAAATTAACTGGAAAATATGGTCTACCACTTGAAGTTAAGTTTTGTAAAAAGTGCACGATGAGTAACCAGAGGCCAGCTTCAACTGTTGAGTTTAAACATAATGATAAAGAAATGAAACAGACTTTAGCTTTTGGTAAAGATGGAATTTGTGATGCATGTCGATATGCTGAAATGAAAAAGTCCATCAATTGGACGCAGAGAGACAAAGAGCTTAAGGAGCTCTGTGACAGATTTAGACGTAATGATGGAAGATATGATGTTGTAGTTCCAGGAAGCGGCGGTAAAGACAGCGTTCAAGCAGCTCATATTCTTAAGTATAAGTATAATATGAATCCAATATTAATTACATGGCCACCAGCCTTATATACTGATATTGGTAGAAGAAATTTTGATGCTTGGCTAGATGCCGGTTTTGCTAACTATACTTATCATCAAAATAAAAAACTTCATAGGTTTTTAACAAAAAATGCTTTTCTGAATCTTGGTCATCCATTTCAACCATTTATTTTAGGCCAAAAAAATCTTGCTCCTAGATTGTCAGTTCTATTGGATATCCCTTTAGTTGTTTTTGGTGAAAATGAAGCTGAATATGGCAATGCTATTGAAGACAATGAAAAACCCATTAGAGATCCAAAATATTATAGTGCAGAGCTTAGTATAAAAGATTTAGTTTTAGGAGGTGTTCCCGCAAAAGATTTGATTAATGATTTTGGATATAAACTCTCTGATCTTGAGGCTTATTTTCCAGTTAGTCCATATGATTTAGAAAAAACAGGTACTGAGGTCCATTATTTAGGCTATTACAAAAAATGGCACCCTCAAGATGTTTATTACTATTCAGTTGAGAATAGTGATTTTATGCCAAATGATCATAGGACTGAAGGAAGTTTCAGTAAGTATAGCTCTTTGGATGATAAGATTGATTGGCTGCATTTTCATACGACAATGATCAAATTTGGTATTGGCAGAGCGACTTATGATTCTGCCCAGGAAGTTAGAAATAGTGATATTACAAGAGATGAAGGGGTTGCCTTAATTAAAAGATTTGATGGAGAATTTCCTCAACAGTATATTCAGGATTGTTGTAAGTACATGGATATTACTTTGCAACAGTATCATGATGTAATTGAAGGCTTTAGGTCTCCTCACCTGTGGCAAAAAAATAATGGAAACTGGGAGTTAAAAAATCCTATTTGGAAAGAAATTTAATTAATGAACAATTCTATTCAATACTACTCCACCGTAGAACTGTTGAATGATGATCATCAAGCTATAGTTTTAGATAATTTTATAAGGATATAAAAGGCATGAAAGATATCATAATAAATGAATTTAATGAGCACATAAAAGCTGTTAGTTCACTTCATAATCTAACTGATGCTGTTGCCACTTCTGCTCAGATATGCATTGATTGCCTTAGAAATGGTGGCAAGATTCTAATATTTGGAAATGGCGGTAGTGCTGCAGATGCTCAACATATTGCTGCAGAAATAGTTGGAAGGTATAAAACTAATCGTAAAGGTAAGTTTGCAATTGCATTGACAACTGATACATCTATTTTAACTGCAATTGGGAATGACTTTGGTTTCGAAAGCTTGTTCGAACGTCAAGTTGAGGCTTTAGCAAATAAAGGAGATGTGGTAATTGGAATTAGCACTAGTGGTAAGAGTGAAAATGTTATAAGAGCAATTAAAATGTCATCTAAATTAAACTGCAGTTCAATTGGATTCAGTGGTAATGATGGTGGAGAAATGAATAAAATCTGTAATATAAATCTAGTTGCTCCTTCAGATGACACTCCTCGAATTCAAGAAATGCATATTATTATTGGCCATACAATTTGTCACTTAATTGATCAAGAATTTCAGGCACGCTAGATAATGAAATAGAGCTGGAAGTAATGAAATCAAAAGAGATTTATATCAACCAAATAGGGCTGAAATAAAAATATGAAAGCATTAATAACTGGAGGAGCTGGTTTTATAGGCAGTCACCTATCGGATAATCTAATTAAGTTAGGCCATGAGGTAATTATCATTGATAACTTATCAAATGGGAGATTAAATAACATAGAGCACCTATTAAGTAAAAAAAAATTCAAATTTCATGAGTTAGATATCATTAATTTAGAAGATATTAGGCCAATATTTAAAGATGTTGATTGGGTATTTCATTTAGCTGCGTTGGCAGATATTGTCCCTTCAATTGAGAATCCTGATGCCTACTTCCACTCTAATGTAAATGGAACTTTCAATGTTTTAGAGGCTTGCCGTAAACAAAATATTAAGAAGATAATTTATACTGCATCATCATCATGTTATGGCCTACCTGATGAGTTCCCAACAAAAGAAACTGCAGAAATTCGCCCGCAATACCCATATGCACTTACTAAAAATATTGGTGAGCAATTAGTTATGCATTGGTGTCAACTATATAAATTGCCCGCAGTATCTCTTCGTTTCTTTAATGTTTATGGGCCACGAGCCCGAACTTCTGGGACATATGGTGCTGTATTTGGTGTTTTTCTGGCGCAAAAACTAGCAAATAAACCATATACTGTAGTAGGTGATGGTGAGCAAACTCGTGACTTTACCTATGTCACTGACATAGTAAATGCTATTTATACAGCAGTAAAAAGTAATATTACAGGGGAGGTAATAAATATTGGCTCTAACAATACATATAGTATAAATCAACTAGTAAACTTACTTGACGGAGAGGCAATTAATATTCCAAAGCGACCTGGAGAGCCAGACTGTACGTGGGCTGATATAACTAAGGCTAAAAAGCTGCTAAATTGGACACCTAGTGTAGGATTTGAGGAAGGCGTTAATATGCTAATTAATGACATTGAGTATTGGTCTGGTGCACCAATTTGGGACAAAGACTCTATTGAAAAAGCAACTGAAAAGTGGTTTGAATACTTAGGCTAAATAATGAAAGAAAAAATAAAAAATTTAGAAGAGCTTGCTGAAATTATTTCAAAGTTAAAATTAGATGGTAAGAAAATAGTTCATTGTCATGGAGTTTTTGATCTTCTCCATCTTGGGCATATTAAACATTTTGAAGAAGCCAAAACTTTTGGAGATATTTTAGTTGTTTCAATAACTCCTGATCAATTTGTAAATAAAGGCCCAGGTCGACCAGCATTCTCTACTTCTAATCGTTTAGAAGCATTATCTGCTCTAATGTCAGTTGACTTTGTTGTGGCAAATAAGTGGCCAACAGCAGAAGAGATTATCAAGATTTTACAGCCAAATATTTATTGTAAAGGCCCTGACTACAAAAACCATTTAGATGACCTTACTGGAAAAATATCAGATGAAGAAGACGCAGTAGCTTCTATTGGTGGAAAGATAAACTATACTGATGATATTACTTTTAGTTCAAGTAGTTTGTTAAATAAATTTGGTGATTTATACTCTCAAGAGCAAGAGTCATTGATTCAAAGCATAATTGCAAAAAATAGCTTCGAGTCGATTGATTTAAATCTTTCAAAAATTCAGAAATTAAAAGTACTTGTTGTTGGTGAAACTATAATAGATCAGTATGTATTTTGTGAGGCTTTAGGTAAATCTGGTAAGGAGCCAGTATTGGTTTTACGTGATCTTGATACCCAAGAATATTTAGGAGGAGTGCTTGCTATTTCTAGACACTTGAGTGATTTTTGTGATAATGTTTCTGTGTTGAGTTTTCTTGGTGACAACAATGAGTACAAGTCATTTATTGAAGATAATATTGAAGAAAATATAAGTTTAAATTTTTTATCAAAAAGCAATTCTCCAACTATTGTAAAAAGAAGGTTTGTTGATAATATTGATAGAAAAAAAATACTAGGTGTTTATTCAATCAATGATAATGCACTTTTAAAAAGTGAAGAAGATGAATTTATTGAAAATTTTGATAGGCATGTCAAGGAACATGATTTGGTTATTGTATCTGATTATGGCCATGGTATTATTACCCCTAAGATTGCAAAACACATTTCACAAATAGATAAGTTTGTCAGTTTGAATGCTCAGGTTAATGCGGCAAATATTGGAACTCATAATATTAGAAAATATCATGATATTAATTGTCTGATAATTAATGCAACTGAATTGCGTCATGAGATGCGACAACGAGATGGTGATATTGAGGAGATGGCAATTACTCTTAAGAAAATGGTAAGTGCAAAATATATTACTGTGACACAAGGCAAGGAAGGTGCTGTGCTAATAAAAAACGATGAGCTGCCAGTAAAATGTCCTGGATTTGCAGTCCAAGTAATTGATAAGATTGGATCTGGAGATGCCTTATTAGCTTTATTATCAGTTTGTCTTTATTGTAATTTTGATGAAGACTTATCTCTATTTATTTCTTCTATAGCAGCTGCACAGTCTGTAGAGACTATTGGAAATAGTAAGCCTGTAAGTAAACCTAAACTTTTAAAAACAATTTCGCATTTGTTAAAATAATATTATGTCTGATCATCAATTTATTAAAAACTACCTTCAAGATTTCATAGAGCTTTTAGAGCCAAATAATGACTTAATAGAGAGTCTAATCCAGACGCGAAATTTATTACTGGAGGTTACTGCTAGTAATAAGAAAGTAATAATAATTGGTAATGGAGGAAGTGCTGCTATTGCAAGTCATTTTAGTGTGGACCTAACAAAAAATGCAAAACTCAGATGTCTTAATTTTAGTGATGCAGGATTAATTACTTGTTTTGCTAATGACTATGGATTTGAACATTGGGCAAAAAAAGCTTTAGATTTTTATGGAGATGAAGGAGATCTGCTTATTGTAATTTCTTCAAGTGGCAAATCTGAAAACATGCTTAATGCTGCAAAAGCAGCTCGAAATCGAAATTTTCATTCTGTTGTAACCTTAACAGGATTTTCTGAGAATAATCCCCTAAAAAAACTAGGAGATATAAACCTGTGGGTAGATAATAAATCATATAACTTTGTTGAAAACATTCATCAAATTTGGCTCTTAGCAATTGTAGATTTAGTAATTGGTAAAAGAGAATACCCTGCTTAATTAATTAAAAAAATATAGGAAAATTATATGAAAAAAGTTTTTATTACTGGTGGTGCTGGTTATGTCGGCGCAGTAATGGTCCCTCATCTTATTGAACAAGGTTTTGAAGTTACTGTTTTAGATCTTATGATTTATGGTGAGCATGTTTTACCGAAGCACAAGAATTTGAATGCTGTTAAAGGTGATATTAGGGATCAGGACTTATTGAGAAACTTGATACCTGGCCATGATGTAGTAATTCACTTGGCTTGTATTTCAAATGATCCTAGCTTTGAAATGAATCCTGATTTAGGAAAGAGTATAAACCTTGATGCATTTAGACCGTTAGTAGATATTTCAAAGAAAGCAAATGTTAAAAGATTTTTTTACGCTTCTTCTTCTAGTGTTTATGGTATTAAAGACGAGCCAAATGTCCATGAAGAAATGGAGTTAGAGCCTCTTACTGATTACTCAATATTTAAAGCAGACTGTGAAAAAATATTAGCAGAGTACCAATCAGATGAATTCACAACAACAACAATACGCCCAGCTACTGTTTGTGGCTATTCTCCAAGACAACGTCTTGATGTTGTTGTAAACATATTGACTAATCTGGCTTATCATAAGAGAGAGATTTCAATTTTTGGTGGTGAACAGCTTCGCCCAAATATTCATATTAAAGATATGGTTGAGGTTTATATGGTTTTACTAAGAGCACCAAAGGAAAAGATTGCTGGCAAGATTTATAATGCAGGTTATGAAAATCATTCAGTAAAGAATATAGCAGAAACAGTAAAAAATGCTGTTGGAGATGATGTAAAACTTATTACATCTCATTCAGATGATAATCGCTCTTATCATGTTTCTTCTGAAAAAATTAAAAATGAACTTGGTTTTGTTGCAAAACATACAATTCGAGATGCTGTAATAGATTTGTGTGATGCTTTTGATCAAAATCTATTGCCAAATTCTCTTGATGATGAAATGTATTTTAATATTAAAAGAATGAATAGTTTGGAGCTCAGTTAATATGAAAGTTAGGTACTCATACCTGCCACAACAGTTTGAGGATTGTGAAGACTTATGGCAAGATTTAAGAGCTTTTGTTGCTACAGGTGACTTTACTTTGGGGGAACCTTTAACAAGATTTGAAGAAAGTTTTGCTAAATTGATTGGCACTAAATATGCAGTTGGTGTGAATTCAGGAACTGATGCAATTAAATTGTCTCTCAAAGCACTTAATATAGGACCAGGTGATGAGGTTATTACTGCTGCAAATACATTTGTAGCAACTGTAGGTCCTATTTGTGAACTTGGCGCTACACCTGTTTTTGTTGACTGTAATGATACTTTTTGTATGAATACTGATTTAGTAGAGGAGAAGATTACTAGTAAGACAAGGGCCTTCTTGCCTGTTCATTACACTGGTTATATGACAGATATGAGGGTGATGAATCTCCTATCTGAAAAGTATAATATTCCTGTTGTGGAAGATGCATGTCAATCAATTTTAGGTGCAATTGACGGAAAAAATGCTGGAACATGGGGAATAACTGGTGCTTTTTCTCTTCATCCTCTTAAAAACATAAATGTATGGTCTGATGGAGGCGTAATTGTTACTGATGATGAAGAACTTTATAAGAGACTTCGGTTGCTTAGAAACCATGGTTTTGAGAATCGTGATACGGTTGTAATGATGGGCTGCAATTCAAGGTTAGATACAATCCAGGCAGTTGTAGGAAATTGGATATTGCCACAAGCAATATCTATATCAGATAGACGAATCGAGAATGCTAAATATCTCGATAATGGTCTTCAAAAAATAAATGAAATTTCCATTCCGCCTAGGCCAGCAGATTTTCGTTTAGTTTTTCACCTTTATATTGTTTTTGCAAAAGATAGAGATGGTCTTCTGAAGTATTGCCTTGATAAAGGTATTGAAGCAAAAATTCATTATCCTATTCCCATATATAAGCAAGCCGCTTTAGATTATTTAGGCTATAAGGATGGAGATTTTCCAGTTACCGATGAACATGTAGAAAAAATGATCACTTTTCCTTGCGACCAGCATCTAAAGCAAGAGCAATTAGACTATATTATTTCTACGGTAGCTGGATATTATGCAAAATAGTAATAGTAGAATCCCTTATGTAAACCTTCAAAAGCAGTGGCTAGAAGAGCGAGATGACTTATTACCTATAATTGATAAAGTACTTGAAAGTGCCCAATTTGTTGGAGGTGATGAGTTAGATAAATTTGAAGAAAACATTGCTAAGCTCTGTGGAACAAAGTATGCATGCGGATTAAATAGTGGCACAGATGCCTTAATGTTAGCTCTAGCTTTATCTGGTATTGGAAAAGGTGATGAGGTTATAACACCACCGAATTCTTTTATTGCCTCAACTGCAGCAATTGTTCATATAGGCGCAACACCTGTTTTTGTAGACATTCTCCCAGATCAGAATATTGACCCATCTAAAATCGAATCCGCCATTACAGAAAAGACTAAAGCAATAATGCCCGTCCACTTAACTGGCAGGATGTGTGATATGGATCCAATTATTGATATTGCAAAGAAATATGGCTTAAAAGTTATAGAGGATGCCGCTCAGTCAGTTGGTTCTAAATATAAAGGAAGACTTAGTGGTTCAATTGGAGATGTTGGATGTTTTTCTACTCACCCATTAAAAAATTTAAATGCTTGCGGCGATGGTGGCTTTTTAACAACAAATGACGAGGTTATTTATAACAAGTCAAGGTCATATAGAAATCATGGAATGGTTGATAGAAATATTGTTAATCAATTTGGCAGCGTTACTAGGATGGATAATCTGCAAGCATCAATTTTGAATTATCGATTAGATAAACTGGAAGCGGTTACTCAAAAAAGAAGAAACAATGCGAAATCATATATTGATGGTATTAATAATCAGGATTTATTTATTCCGGAAGAAAAAAATAGTGAGTACAACGTCTATCATACCTTCGTTATACAAACTAAACATCGAGATGAATTAAAGGATTATCTATCTAATCATAGGGTTGATACTGCAATTCATTATCCAGTTCCTATTCACCTTCAGCCAGCCGCAAAAAAACTAGGCTATAAAGCTGGAGATTTTCCAGTTACTGAAAAACAATCTAAAGAAATCTTGACTTTGCCTGTCAATCAATACCTAAAGAAAAATGAGTTAGAAAGAATTATTAGTATTATTAACCAATTTGAAAGTAGGGCTTAAAATGAGCAGTACTTCTCAAGAATTGTATTTTTCAATGTTAAGAATCAGAATGGTTGAGGAGAAAATTGCTGAGTTGTATTCAGAGCAAGAAATGCGGTGCCCTGTTCATTTATCTATAGGCCAGGAGGCTATAGCAGTAGGCGTTTGTGAGCATCTGGATCAAGAAGATATTGTAATGAGTGCTCATCGGGCTCATGCTCACTACCTAGCTAAGGGGGGGGACTTAAAATCCATGATAGCAGAGCTATATGGCAAAGAAACCGGCTGTGCTATGGGTAAGGGTGGATCAATGCATTTAGTGGATTTAAATAGCGGTTTTTTTGCAGCAGTGCCAATAGTTGGAAGCACAATTCCAATAGCAGTTGGGGTCGCATGGGCTTTTAAATTGAAAAAAAGCAGCAATATAGTTACAGTTTTTTTGGGCGATGGCGCAACAGAAGAGGGTGTTTTTTTTGAAAGCCTAGATTTTGCTAGTTTAAAAAATGTACCAATACTGTTTGTTTGCGAAAATAACCTTTATTCTGTTTATTCTCAGCTTGATGTTCGTCAAGCTCCTTCAAGAAAATTATCTTTATTGGCCGAAAGTCATGGTATTAAATCATTTAAAGGTGATGGGAATAATATTGACGAAGTTTCTAAGTTAACTAAAGAGGCTATTAATCATATTAAAACTAACAATGCTCCAGCATTTATAGAGCTTGATACATTTCGCTGGCTTGAGCATTGTGGCCCTAATGGTGATGATGATCTTGGGTATAGAAAAAAAGGGGAGTTAGATCAATGGATAAAAAGAGACCCTATTGATTTTTATAAGTCTAGAATGATTGAAAATCAAAAATTAACTGAAAAAGAAATAATTGAAAATATAGAGGTTATATGTACTGAGATAGATGAAGCTTTTAAATTTGCTAAAGAAAGCCCTTTTCCAGATCAAAGTATTCTTAATCAACATATTTATAAGGATTAAAGCTTTTTATGAGAGAATTAAATTATGCAAATGCAATAAAAGAAGCAACAGACTTTTGTTTGCAGGAGGATCAGTCTGTTCTTGTTATAGGCTTAGGAGTTCCTGATCCAAAAGGTATTTTTGGAACCACAACTGGTCTTCAGGATAAATATGGCGCTGATCGAGTAATGGATATGCCGTTAGCTGAAAATGGAATGACTGGGGTTGTCATTGGAGCTTCATTAAATGGGTTTAGACCTATATTGACTCACCAAAGGGTTGAATTTGCGCTTTTATCTATAGAGCAAATAGTTGACCAAGCTGCTAAGTGGTTCTATATGAACGCAGGTCAGCAGAATGTACCAATTGTTATCCGTTTGATTATTGGAAGGGGTTGGGGGCAAGGCGCTCAACATTCTCAAAGTTTAGAGTCATGGTTTGCCCATATTCCTGGGTTAAAGGTTGTTATGCCTTCAAATGCACATGATGCAAAAGGATTGTTAATTTCAAGCGTAGAAGATAATAATCCAGTTATTTTTATTGAGCATCGCTGGTTGCATAATACAATTGATTATGTTCCATCTGATGGTTATAGAGTTTCTATAGGAAAGGCTAAGATAGTAAGAGAGGGTAGTGATGTTACAATTATTTCACATTCATATATGGTCTTAGAGTCTATTAGATGTGCAGAAGTATTGACTAGCCAAGGTATTTCAGTTGAAGTTGTAGATTTGCGTACTATTAGGCCTTTAGATACTGAAACTATATTGCGTTCTGTGTCAAAAACCTTGCGCGTTGTAGTGGCTGACAATGGATGGGTTCAATTTGGAGTTAGCGCAGAAATTGTATCGGTAATTACTGAAACAATGTTTGATAAACTTTTAAGCGCTCCAGTCAGAATTGGTATGAATAATTCTCCAAGTCCTAGTACTAGAGCTTTGGCTAATAACTTTTATCCAAGAGCAGATAATATAGCTAAAATAATAAGTGAAATGATGAGCAAGGATCTTGATATGAAAGCTTTATTTCCTAAATCAGATATACCTCTAGACATTCCAGATCCATCTTTTACTGGACCATTCTAGAGCTACTACTTTATGATTTTAAAAAAATATTTATAGATTTTTTAGCAGGTTATATGATGATTAAAAACAATCCATTTTTATCCGATGAAGAAAATACCCTAGCAAGCACTTATAGTAAACAAGGATACTTGGTAGGTAAAATTCAAGAGCAAGAGGCTGTCTTTTGGATAAGAAAGTCTTTAATAAATATAGCCAAAGAAGAGCTAAAAATCAAAAAAACTGCTTCAGAAGATACTTTTTTAGATTCTATCCATGAGTATTTGACGGTTAGTCAGTTAAACGATTTCCGACTTACAATGATCAGAAGAATGAATCTAATGCCTGGATTCAGACAAAATTATTATAAAGTTATCAAGCCATATCTAGATATTATTGTTGGAAATGAAGTATCAATGCAATTGAAAGTCAATCTTTCAATTCAACTTCCAGATGATGATAGTTCATTGTTACCAATACATGCCGACACATGGTCTGGAGATTCGCCATTTGAAGTGGTAGCATGGATTCCATTAGTAGATTGTTATAAGACTAAATCCATGTATATCCTTCCTGCAAACAAGTATCCAATAATTGAGAAAAACTTTAAAACAATGTCTGATGCCAATACTGATGATTTGTTCAGTTCTGTTGAGAAAGATTTAGAATGGCTGGAAATTAAATATGGTGAAGTTTTGATTTTTAATCAGGCTCTGCCCCATGGAAACCGAGTCAATTTGGAAAATGAATCACGATGGTCAATGAATTGTCGTTTTAAGGCAGTTTTTACACCATATGGAGATAAAAAAATTGGTGAATTTTTTGAGCCTATTTCTTTAAAGCCTGCTTCAATATCTGGCTTGAATTATAATTTACCAGCTTTAGATTAGTGTGAAAAAACTAAGAGGATATGTATTTAGTAGGGTATTTATGGGAGAGAGATGCCCACAAAATATTCAAAATCTAGTTTTACGTGACTATTGTCTGAAAAAATCATATGAGTACTTACTGAGTGGTGCAGAATATGCGATGAAAGATTCTTATTTAATGCTTAAGCAAGTTATAGAGGAAATCCCTAATATTGATGGTGTATTGGCTTACAGTTTGTTTCAAATGCCTGAGAACCGAAAAAAAAGACTAAGTTTTTATGAAAAAATTATTAAAAAAAATGGAGAGATTCATTTTGCTCTAGAAGATATTGTTATTACTTCGCATAATGATATAGATAAAGCTGAAAATATATGGCTTGTAAGGCAGGCAATGCCAAATTGCCCTTCACAATTATAGTTTCAAGTAATAAAAATGAAGAGCGATTTTTCACTTAATTATATAAAAAGAGTTTGAAATGGGAATAGAAATTAATTTAATGCAGAATTACCCTTACTCGAAGAGAGATATAACTGGCCGACTAGAGTCAAAAACTAATCAGGATAGACTTATTGCAATGAAGTTTGGCAAAGAATTTTTTGATGGCTCAAGGAATCATGGGTATGGTGGTTTTTCATATAATTCGCGCTTTTGGACAAATGTTGCTCCAGATTTTATACAGCATTGGCAGCTCGAGCAAGGTAACTCATTATTAGATATTGGCTGTGCTAAGGGATTTATGTTGTATGATTTGAAAGAATATTTACCTAATTTGGACGTTTATGGGGTAGATATTTCAGAATATGCTATTAATAATGCTAAAGAAGAAGTTCGTGATTTTTGCCAAGTAGCTAACGCTATTTCACTTCCTTTTGACGATCAAAGTATTGATGTTTCTATTTCAATAACTACTTTACATAATTTAGATGAAAAAGATCTAATTAAGGCTTTATTAGAAATTGAAAGAGTGACACGAAAAGGGAGTTTTATTACTCTTGACGCATATCGTAATAATGAAGAAAAAGATAGAATGGAAGCATGGAATCTTACAGCTAAGACTGTCATGCATGTAGATGCTTGGAAGGAGTTTTTTCAAGATGTTGGCTATACAGGTGATTATTATTGGTTTATACCTTAATTTTGTCATAAACAGATTTTCAAATCCCGCTAATGACTAGTATTCTTTTGATTAATTTTGGGTATCTAATACTTAAACTGTAACTATTTAAATTGTTGCTTTAATAAAATAATTTTAATAGAGTATGTTTCATAAATATTTTCTTATATTAGGCGATGGATATTATAATATGTATCAAATTTTAATAAAAATTATTTGAGGGTAATCCAATCATAAAACATAAAATTAAAGATGAGAAAGATGTGGTTCTGGGAGATCTTGACTATATTTGCAATAATCTAGAAGAAGAGCTTCAAATGATTTCAGGTAAAAGGCTTTTGATTGCTGGTGGAGCTGGTTTTCTTGGTTATTATTTAGTGCAGACAATAATGCATTGGAACAAAATTAATAGTCCCCTAATTAGCCTAGTAGTTTATGATAACTTTATGCGCGGAATACCTAAATGGTTAGAGTCTTTAAAGAATGAAAGTAATATAAAGATTGAAAAGTATGATGTTATAAATCCATTACCTAAAGATATTGGTAATTTTAATTATATTATTCATGCTGCAACAATAGCATCACCTACATATTATCGAAAATATCCAATAGAGACAATGGATGCCAATATAAATGGTATTAGGCATTTTCTTGATTACTGCTTAAGTCAAAAGAAAAAAAATAAGCCAGTAGATGGGTTATTATTCTATTCTACTAGTGAGATATATGGAGATCCATCTCCAGATAATATCCCTACTTCTGAAACATATCGAGGCAGTGTATCTTGCACTGGGCCCCGAGCTTGTTATGATGAGTCTAAACGATATGGTGAGACACTTTGTGTTAACTACTCTCAGCAATATGGAGTGCCAGTTCGTATTGTTCGGCCGTTTAATAACTATGGCCCTGGTTTAAAAATAACTGATCTTAGAGCTTTACCTGATTTTGCAAGAAATGTTTTAAATAATAAAGATATTACAATGTTTTCAGATGGTTCACCAACAAGAACTTTTTGCTATGTTGCAGATGCAATAGTTGGGTATTTTAAAGTCCTAACAAGAGGTCATAATGGAGAGTCTTATAATATTGGAGTGGATTCGCCAGAGATTTCAATACGCAAGCTAGCTGAATTAACCGTCAAGCATTCTCAAAAGTTGTTTAACTATAAAGGTAAAGTTGTGTTCAGTAAGAGCAAGGATCAGCACTATTTGACTGACAACCCAAACAGACGTTGTCCTAATATACAAAAAGCAAAAAAAGATCTAGGATACAACCCCCAAATTTCATTGGAAGATGGACTTAAACGAAGCCTTTTATGGTATTCAGATAATCAAGAAGCGGATGAGTCATAATGAAAGTTTCGATAATTGGTGCTGGTTATGTTGGTCTAGTTTCAGGTGTTTGCCTTGCTGAAAAGGGACATGAAGTAGTTTGTGTTGATAATGATATTTTAAAAGTAAATAAAATTAATTTATCTATTAGTCCAATTTATGAAGATGGATTAGATGAATTACTTTTAAAAAATATTGAGAATCGTTTCAGTGCATCAGTTGATTTAACAAATGCTGTAATTAACTCCGATGTATCTTTGTTGGCTGTTGGTACTCCATTTGATGGAAATGAGATTGATTTAAAGTATGTGCGGCAAGTTGCTAAAGAAATTGGTATAGCTTTAAAAGAAAAAAATGAATATCATGTTGTTGTTGTAAAAAGTACTGTTGTTCCTGGTACAACTGATAAAGTAGTCATTCCTATATTAGAAAAATACTCAGGTAAAAAATCTGGAGTAGATTTTGGAGTTGGAATGAATCCAGAGTTTCTTAGAGAAGGTTCTGCTATTTATGACTTTATGAATCCGGATAGGATTGTTCTTGGAGCTATCGATTCTAAAACACATCGTCTATTATCAGAGTTATATTTTCCTTTTAGTGATGTAAGTTGTCTTAAGACAAACAACAAAACTGCAGAAATGATTAAATATACTTCAAATTCATTTTTAGCAACATTAATTTCTTTCTCTAATGAAGTTGGTAATCTTTGTTCTTCTATTGGAGAAATAGATTCACTTGAGGTTATGGAAGGCGTAATTCTCGATAAACGTATTTCGACAATTTTAGATAATGGAGATCGGATTGTTCCATCAATTACTTCTTATCTTGAAGCAGGATGTGGATTTGGAGGAAGCTGCTTGCCTAAAGATGTTAAGGCTTTAATCAAGCATGGGGAAAGACATGATCAATCAATGCTACTTCTTAAATCGGTTGTAGAAATCAATTATAAGCAACCTTTTGAAATTATTGATACATTAAAAAAATACTACCCTGATTTTAATGGATTAAAAATATCAGTACTTGGACTTGCTTTTAAGCCAGGAACTGATGATATGCGTGAGTCTCCCGCTATTCCAATAATAAATAAACTTCAAGAAGGAGGAGCAGTAATTAGAGCTTATGATCCTGTAGCTGAAGAAGAGGCAAAATTAATTTTTAAAGGTTTTAATATTAGATATTGTAGCTCAATTAATTCTGTATTAAATGAAGCGCAGGTTATTTTATTACTAACTCGATGGCCAGAGTTTAGTGATTTACCAGAAATCATAAAAACAAACAGAATTGACCCTGTTGTAATTGATGGAAGAAGAATGCTACCAAAAAATATCGTTAGTCGCTATGAAGGTATTGGCTCGTAGAGATGTATAATTACAATAATATGTGAAAGAATATAAAATGATATTTTAGATGTATTTTATTTTAATGAGGTCAACCAAGTGAAGACAATAATTCTTGCTGGGGGTCTTGGTACAAGACTTTCTGAATATACCGAAGCAATTCCTAAGCCAATGGTAACTATAGGTGGAAAACCTATAATATGGCATATTATGAAAAACTATGCAACTTTTGGGGTTAAGGATTTTCATTTAGCGTTGGGATATAAGTCAGAAATAATAAAAGAATATTTTTTAAATTATAAAAGTATTAATTCTGATTCAACAGTGGACTTGAGTTCAGGAATTATAACTACACACAATGAAAACAAGCTCGATTGGAAAATTACGCTTACTGATACAGGGAAAAGTTCAATGACAGGGGGTCGTGTCAAGAGACTACAGCCCTTTATTGGCAATGAATCTTTCCTTCTTACTTATGGAGATGGCCTTTCAAATATTGATATTGGTAAGTTAATAGAATTTCATCAAAGTCATGGGAAAATGGTAACTGTTTCAGCCGTTCACCCAAGTGCTCGTTTTGGAGAGTTAGATATTGATGGAGATAAAGTGATTTCATTTGAAGAAAAGCCACAAACAAGCCAGGGTTGGGTTAGTGGAGGTTATTTTGTGATTGAGCCTGCTTTTTTTGATTTTATAGATGGAGATTCCTCAATTCTTGAAAGAGAGCCCTTAGAAAGAGTTGCTGAGCTCGGACAATTAATGGCATATAAGCATTATGGATTTTGGCAACCTATGGATACAAAACGTGATCGTGATCTTTTAGAAGAAATGTGGAATTCTGGAAATCCACCATGGCTTGACTTATAGTGCTTGCTAACCAGTGAAGGGAAATCTTTTAATAGTTGGTGGGTCTGGTTTCATAGGCAGAAATCTTTCTATTAAATCTTCAAATCTAGGTTATAGCACAACAGTAATTTCGCTAACTAAAATTGATTTTGATAAAAGAATATCTGGAATAAACTATATTCAAGTTGATATCACAAACATAAATCAATTAAGGAAAAAATTATCAAATAAACTTTTTCATTATGTAATTAATTTATCTGGTTACGTTAATCATAGCTCTTTTCTTAATGGTGGCATTAGTGTAATCAATACTCATTTTGGTGGAGTTCAAAATTTATTGGAAGTGTTGGAATGGAGTCACTTAAAGAGGTTTGTTCAAATTGGCAGTAGTGATGAATATGGGGGCGTTCCAGCTCCACAAAATGAAGATATGCGAGAATCTCCTATTTCACCTTATTCTCTAGCTAAAGTTTCTTCAACTAATTTACTTCAGATGTTATATCGTACTGAAGAATTTCCTGCGGTAGTTTTACGGTTATTTCTTGTCTATGGAGAGGGGCAAAATAACGAACGTTTTTTACCACAAGTTATTGAAGGGTGTCTTTTGGATAAAAAATTTCCTACGTCTAAAGGCGAACAATTACGTGATTTTTGCCATGTTGATGATATAACTAGTGGAATTTTAAGAACATTAGATATTAATGAGGTTAATGGAGAAATTATTAATCTAGCTTCTGGAGAACCAATATCTATTCGAGAAATAATTGGTTTGATTAAAAAATTAATAGGTTCTGGAAGACCTGATTTTAATAAAATTGCATATAGAAATGGAGAAAATATGACTCTATTTGCCGATATTTCAAAGGCTAAAAAACTTCTTGGTTGGAGTCCAGAAGTTGGTCTTAATGAAGGACTTGAAAGAATAGTTAATCATTTTCGATTAAATAAATAATGTCTATACAAACAAATAAAAATTCTTTTTTAAATCGAAAATTTTCAAGAAATGATTTGAATTTTAACTTGTCTTCTTTCTTTGTTGTTATATTAGTTTTCTTGATAAGTTTAATACTTTCTCATTACTATGTGGGGGGTGATCAGTTCGCCTATCATAGAGTTTACAAACAGATGCCAAATTTAAGTTTTTTTGAAGCACAGACTTACTATCAGAAATATCTTACGTCTCATGAATTAATCCATTTTATATTAGTTTATATTTTTTCAATGATTACTGAAAAGTCTGTATTTATTTCTATTTTTAACTCAATACTAGCATATTCTGTTTTGTTACTTTTTAGGCAGTGGGGGGCTAATTCTTTAATTTCAGCCTCTATAGTGCTTACAAATTATTATCTATATGTGCTCTATATTCCTGCGGAAAGACTTAAATTTGCAGTTATTTTCCTAGTTTTTTCTTTAATTTATATACATAATAAAAAAAATTTTATAATATTTTCTATTCTGTCTATTCTGTCACATTTTTCGATTCTCATTGTATATGCATCAATCTTACTTAAATATTTTCTTTCGAAGATAAAGTTGTTAATTGTTAATTATAAGCTCTCATATTCATTAATTTTTGTAATGGTATTATTAATAATAGGTGGTGTTTTTTTTCTAGAATTTATTGTACATAAAGTAAATAATTACATAATTATTGCCAATCCAACTACTACTTTTAACACTATTATTAAGCCATCAGTATTTTTAGTGGCTTCTCTCATATATGCCAAAAATAAAACTCAAATTATTTATTTTTTTATACCTTTGATCTTTGCAGCTTATATAATTGGTGATTCTAGAGTTAATATTTTTTGTTTTTTTGTTTTTTTGTATGCTGCATTGCCTGTAAAAAATGGGCTAAATCTGGGTATATTGACAACTTTAATTTATTTTGCATATAAAAATTATTTCTTTTTAGTTCTGATTTTTAAACATGGAAACGGATTTTTCCACTTATGAGTTCAATTAATACATCGATTGTTATCTGTGCTTTTAATGAAGAAAATTGTCTGTTGAATTGTTTACAAAGTGTTAGGTCTGAAATAATCGAGAATTCAGAAAGTACAGAGCTAATTATTGTTGATAATGAGTCGATTGATTCTACAGCTGATATAGCACTTAATTTTATAAATGATAATAATGAAGAATTAATAATTAGTTACCTTAGGATTAAGCATGTCCCTCTCACTTCTTCAAGAAATACTGCGATTTCTTTTTGTAGAGGTAGTTATATTATATTTTTGGATGCGGATGCAATTGCCGGTCAATACTGGTTAATGAATTTACTTAATCAATTTGAAGATAATGTATCTATTGTCGCTGGAAACGTAGGAAATCTTAATACAAACTCTCTTTTTGCAGAGTTTATATTCAATTCTCATTATAGGTGCTCTCTAGATGCAGGGTCTAGGTTAATTGGTGCTAATATGGCCTTTAGAAGTTCTGTATTTGAATCAACTGGTGGCTTTTATGCTGCAACTAGCAACAGAGGTGATGAAACACTTTTTCTTCAAGAGTATATTTCCAATAATCCAGAAGAAGTTCTGGGGTATGCAAAAAACTCAATAGTTTATAACGATTTTCCTAATAACTTTGCTCAATGGATTAAGCAGCAATACGAAGGAGGAAGAGAGTATATGAGAATATCTAAATTTAATAAAAAGAGTTACATTATGATATTAAAAGATAGCCTAAGAGCAATAAACATATTATTTTTTCCACATCTATTCTTACATATTTTTGTAATATCATCCACATTAATTACATTGCATTTTTTTCTTTTTTTAATTAGAAATTTTTATAAGATTAGACATTTTTATTGTGGATTCAAGAGGTTGTTGAATAAAAAAAATATATTTCAATCAATCATGTTTATTCCAGTTTCTTTTTTAGGGACAATGTCTACTGACCTTGGGTCTTCGATTGAAGCTATAATTTCTATCGGGAAGATTATTGACAAGAGCAATGCTAAAGTTAGCTTAGTTTTAGATAAAGTAAATTCAAAAAAATATAATACAATAGTATAAATGCCAAAATTAATTCTCTATGCCCCCAATGTCCATACAGGAGGAGGCAAAACTTTGTTAATGTTAATGCTTAAAGACCTGGAGGCTTATGATGCATCATTGATTCTTGATAAAAGATTGGGTTATACAAGTAATAATGAAACAAAAGTAATAGTAAATATTAAACCAACATTGTTTTCAAGATATAAATCTGAACTTATTCTAAAAAAGAATTCAAGTTCCGGGGATGTTGTCTTGTGTTTTCATAGTCTACCTCCAATTTTTAAAAGCAAAGCTAAGGTTTTAGTATATTTTCATAATAAACACCTCATAAATCAAAGTAATAAATTACTTTTTAATGAAAACTATAGGACAATTATAAGAATATTACTAGAGAGATTTTTGGCTAGTATTTTTTATAAAAATGTAGATGAATATATAGTCCAAACAGAAACTATGAAAAGGAGTTTAGATAATTTTTACTCAAAAAATATGAGTCCAGTGAATATTTATCCGTTTATGAAAAAAACCATTTATAAGAAGGGTGCGAATCTCTCAAATATTGATTTTGTTTATGTGTCAGTTGGACTTAAACATAAGAATCACAAAACGCTGATTCTTGCATGGGTTCATCTCGCAGAGCAAGGTATTTACCCTAAATTAACCCTAACTTTGGCGCAGAATAATAGAGATTTAATAAATATGATTGATAAGTTAGTTGAAAAGTACCATATTAAAGTTGAAAATTTGGGCTATATTGATACTTCTAGAGTAGCTGATCTTTATTCTCAAGCTAAAGCACTCATTTATCCTTCATTATTAGAGTCATTTGGGCTGCCTTTGATAGAAGCACAAATGGCTGAATTACCAATATTAGCTTCTGAATTAGATTATGTGAGAGATGTTTGTGAGCCTATAGAAACATTTGATCCAAAATCTCATATATCTATAGCGAAGGCGGTTAAGAGATATTTAAAAATCACAACAAATGAAAATAAAGTATATACTTCTCATGAGTTTATTCAGTCCATATATAAAGATGTGCAAAAATAAACATACTTTTTTTGTTTGTGTAATGGAGGCTTAATACTTATGCTTGATGGCAAGATTTTACTTATTACGGGCGGCACTGGATCTTTTGGTAATGCAGTTTTATCAAGATTTCTTAATACCAGTTTAAAGGAAATTCGAATTTTTTCTCGTGATGAAAAAAAACAAGAAGATATGAGGATTTTTTTCAACAATGAAAAACTTAAGTTTTATATAGGTGATGTTAGAGACTATAGCAGTATTGCTTCAGCAATGATAGATGTTGATTATGTTTTCCATGCTGCAGCACTAAAACAAGTTCCATCCTGTGAATTCTATCCAATGCAGGCTGTCAAAACAAATATTATTGGAGCAGAAAATGTTATGCAGGCGGCTTATACAAACAAAGTTAGGCATGTGGTAGTTTTAAGCACTGATAAAGCCGTTTATCCTATTAATGCAATGGGCCTATCTAAAGCAATGATGGAAAAATTAATGGTTGCTAAATCAAGGGTTTGGAGCAAGAAATCTACCTTTTCTGCAACAAGATATGGAAATGTCATGGCGAGCAGAGGGTCGGTCCTTCCTCTTTTTATATCTCAAATTAAATCTGGAAAACCAATAACAATTACTGATCCAAATATGACTCGATTTATGATGAATCTCGAAGAATCAGTAAATTTAGTAGAATTTGCTTTTAATAATGCAAAATCAGGTGATATTTTTGTTCAAAAAGCACCAGCTGTTACTGTGGATACTCTAGCTAAAGCTTTATTGAAAATATTTAATACCAATAATGAAATTAAAACTATTGGAACTCGCCATGGTGAAAAACTATATGAGACCCTTTTAACTAGAGAAGAAATGCAAAGTGCAGAAGACATGGGCAATTATTATCGAATTCCTGCTGATAATCGTAATTTAAATTATGCTCAATATTTTACTGAAGGCGAATTAAATATTGCAGAAAAAGATGATTATAATTCTCACAATACTGAAAGACTGGATATTAATAGCACAATAGAGGTTTTACTAAAATTAGACCTCATCCAGCGGGAGTTAAAGAGTTATGAATAAAATCAAAATAATGACAGTAATTGGAACCAGACCTGAAATTATAAAATTAAGTCAAGTAATTAAACAGCTAGATGAATACACAAATCATATAATTGTTCATACTGGTCAAAATTATGATTATGAATTGAATGAATTATTTTTTGAGCAGCTTGATATTCGTAAACCCGATATATTTCTAGAAGCTGTTAAAGGAACTCCTGCTGAAACTATTGGAGATATAATTTCAAAAATAGATAAAGTTTTTTCAGAAATCAAGCCAGATGCACTTTTAATATATGGTGACACTAATAGTTCCTTATGTGTAATATCTGCCAAAAAAAGAAAAATACCAATATTTCATATGGAGGCAGGCAATCGATGTTTTGATCAAAGAGTTCCAGAGGAAGTTAATAGAAAAATTGTGGATCATTTGAGTGATATTAATTTACCACTTTCAGAACAAGCTAGAGATTATTTGGTTGCAGAAGGAATAAATCCAGAAACAATTATCAAAACAGGATCTCCTATGATGGAGGTTTTAAATGCCAATATGGAAAAAATTAAGACTAATAATATTTTAGAAAGGGAAAATCTAAGTGTTAAAAAATATTTTGTAATGAGTATTCATAGGGAAGAAAATGTTGACTCTGAGAAAAATTTTTCAGATCTATTGGAGTCAATTGAAGAAATAGTAAAAATATACAAAATGCCTATCATTATTTCTACACACCCAAGAACTAGAAAGAAACTTGAAGAAATAAATTATGAGAAAAAAAATAAATTTGTAAGATTTTCAAAACCTTATGGTTTCCATGAATATAACAATCTCCAATTAAATGCATTTTGTGTTATCTCTGATAGTGGTACTATCACTGAAGAAAGTTCAATTCTTAACCTTCCTGCTATAACTATAAGGCAAGCTCATGAAAGACCCGAAGGGATGGATGAAGGTACTCTTGTAATGACAGGGCTAAATAAAGATAGCATAATTGAATCAATTAAAGTTGTAACGAGTCAACATAAAGATAAAAGAGTTACAAAGATTGTTAGGGATTATGATGTAGATAACGTATCTCAAAAAATATTAAGAATTATCTTGTCTTACACAGATTACATTAATAGAACTATATGGGGTAAGGAGAAATAAGGTATGCAAAAAAAAGTCTTAATACTCGGGTCAAGTGGAATGATTGGTCATCAACTTTTCTACTATTTAAAGGAAAATTCTAGTTTTCAATTATTTGATATATCTCATAGATTAAAAATTCAAGAAGACACGATTCTTTTGGATGCGCTAAATTATGAAAAACTAGCTCAAGAAATAAATAAAATAAGTCCAAACTATATTATTAACTGTATTGGTATTTTGATTGGTGAGTCAAATAAGAACCCCAAAAATGCAATATTTTTTAATGCTTATCTGCCACACTTTTTAGCAAGTGTAGCAGATGAAGTAAATTCAAAATTTATCCATATATCAACAGACTGTGTATTTTCAGGCTTAAAAAAATCACCTTATATTGAATCTGATCAAAGAGATGGCTATGATATTTATGCAAAAACAAAAGGACTTGGAGAGGTCGTCGATAATAACCACCTTACAATTAGAACCTCAGTAGTTGGCCCCGAACTTAATAATAGTGGAACAAGTTTGTTTCATTGGTTTATGGATCAGAAAAATGAAGTAGAAGGTTATACGAAAACCATTTGGTCAGGAGTCACCTCTATAGAACTTTCAAAAGCTGTAAAGTGGTGTATTGATAATGATATAAAAGGTTTGTATCATGTTACTAATAATAAATCTATAAATAAACATGACCTTCTCAAGTTATTTAAAGAATTTACATTGAAAGATATAATAATTAATTCGGTGGCTGGCGATGATGTAGATAAAAGTTTTATCGATACTCGAAAAGAAATTGAATATGAATTACCAGATTATGATTATATGATTAAAAAAATGATAATGTCAATACGTGATAGTAAACAACGTTATAAGCACTATAATATATAACGAATTAATTGTATATACTCTAACTTGTTTTTTAGTATAAATTCATGAATTAATTTATTGAATGATTGAGCATCACCTTATTGTATTTGTATGATATTTTTAAAGAATGTTTATATTTAATTTTTAACAAATCAGAGGAAATAAATGAATCAAGATGAGTTAAAAGAAATCACCAACATTTGTGTTAACAAAATAATTGCAGCAAAATTCTATAAAACTCCTTATAAACATCTTGTTGTTGATGAATTCTTGCCTGAAAACTTAATTCAAAATTGTTTAAAAAGCTTTCCTGATTTAGAAGACGATATTTGGGAACATGAAAAAGATACTGATATAGAGGTGAAGTCTAGAACAACTTGGAAGTCAGAATTTGATATACCTGAAGATATTATTGATGTTGTTAGGATTTTAAATAGTTCTCAAGTTCTTAGTACTTTCTCAAAGGTTTTCAATATTCCTAAACTAATTCCAGATTCATATTTCACAGGTGGTGGACTAAATGTAATGCAAAAAGGTGGTTTATTAGATGTGCATGTTGACGGAAATTATCATGATGCTACAGGGTTAAATAGAAGGATGAATGCTTTGGTTTTTTTGAATTCTGAATGGAAGGAAGGTTGGGGTGGTGAATTAGGTCTCTATAATCGTGATGGAAGTAAATTAATTAAAAAAATTGCCCCAATTTATAATAGATTATTTATATTTGATACTAATGATTATAGTTTTCATGGTCTTCCTGACCCCTTAAATTTCCCTCTCGAAGAAACCAGAAAGTCAATTATTTTGTATTACTATACAAAGGATTCTCGACCTAGTTCTGAAAAAATAACGGAGAGCCCTCATAGTGCGTTATGGGTAAAAAGAGATTTAAGGGACAAGAAAGGAAATTTGTTAAGGGATATTTTTTAAGTAATTAATAAATGCTGGTTTTTTTAAGTTTTTTCTTTATACGTTTTATATGCTACAGATGTTTTTTTACTCTATGAAGATTTTGATTTTGATACCAATGAATAAATAACAAAATACTTTATTTAATATTACAATTAAAAACTAATAATTTCTTATGCTACTTAACTTTTTAGAATAAATTCATGAATTTTATTTTGTTGACTGACTACTACTATCCTAGTGTAAAGTCTGGTGCTATTATAGTAGGTGACCTTACCCATGAATTAATACAACAAGGTCATCAAGTAACAGTTGTAACTTTTGTGAACAGGCAAAAAAAAGAATCCCAAGTTACTATCGAAGATAAAGTCAAAATAATTAGAATTAGAACTTTAACTAGAAGTTATGGCAGATTAGGAAGGTTATTGGCTGAACGTCTATATTCTTCAAGTATTATAAAAAATATAAAATGTATTGAAAATATTGATTGTGATGCTGTTATATGCTATTCACCATCAATTTTTTATGCATCTGCGGTAAGGTGGTTGAAGACAAAATATCATTCAAAAGCTTACCTTATTATTCGGGATATATTTCCAAAATGGGCTCTAGAGGCAGGGTTACTTAAACAGGGTTTACTATATAAGTATTTTAAATTTGTTGAACACGATTTATATAGTTCTTGTAATGTGATAGGTATTGAATCTAAAGGTGATTTAGAATATTTTAATAATTATGGGCTTGATAAATCAATAAAAATAGAAGTATTGAATAGTTGGGGTTCAATCCCACATGGTATTAATAGTAATTTATCCCCAAATATCTTAGATAGCAGTAAAGTGAACATCATTTATGGTGGTAATATGGGAGACGCTCAAGATCTATTATCATTAATCAATGTGATAGATTATTCGTTGCTTGGAGATAGGGCTGTTATAGTTCTAATAGGAAGTGGAAATCAGTATGAAAAAATTAAAACAAGTATAAGTAGAAAAAAACTTACGAATGTTGTTTTAATGCCAACCCTTGATAGGGAATCATATGAATCAATTATGTCAAAAGCTGATGTGGGTTTAGTTTCTTTAAGTAATAAAATGGTTTCTAATAATCACCCCCAAAAAATGAGGTGCTATATGAAATTTTCAAAACCAATATTAGCATCTGTTAATAAGAATAATGAAATAATTCAAATGATTATTGATAACAATATTGGACTAGTTTCATTAGCATCTGATGAAATAGAGTTTAACAAGAATTTGGATATTATGATTACTAATGAAAGTATGAGGAAAGAACAAGGGGAAAATGCACTCACATTGTTTATTAATAAATTTACTGTGGAAGTCGCTACACGCCAAATTATCAAAAACTTTCAATAATCAATAATAATGTTATTTTTAATTGTTTATTTAATAAGTATTATTTGCGTTTTTAGGTGCCATCCAAGAGTATTTATTTATCGAAGAGCTATATTAAAAAATATTGGTACAACTTAATTAATAATATTTAACTTATTTGCAAAATGGTTGATAGCATTCACATAGCCTGTGATACTTCCACAATCAAATCGCTTGCCTTTAAATTTATATGCAATTACTCGTCCTTGTTTTGCTTGAACATTTAGAGCGTCAGTGATTTGAACCTCACCATTTTTACCAGGTTTAATTTTTTTTAAAATTTGAAATATATCAGGAGTTAGAATATATCTTCCTATTATTGCTAAATTACTTGGTGCTTCATCGATTTCAGGCTTTTCGACTAAATTACTAACCTTAAGGATATCCCTAGTGCCTTCAATCATCGTGCCACTAATAATTCCGTATTTGTTTGATTGCTCTATGTTTATTTCTTCAATAGCAATAATAGAGCACTGATACTTTTTATAGATATTAATCATTTGATTAATTACACCATCACCATTGCAATCACATAAATCATCAGCAAGGATTACGGCAAATACTTCATTTCCAATAAGAGGCTCTCCTGATAGTATAGCATCTCCTAGTCCAATCATTTTTTGCTGGCGAATGTAAGTAAAAGTCGCTCGTTCAATAACACTTGAAATTTCATCTAGGTAGTATTCTTTTGAAGTACCTCTAAGCTGCGATTCAAGCTCAAAGGCATTATCAAAGTGATCTTCGATTGATCTTTTACCTCTTCCAGTAACAATCGCCATATTTTGTATATTAGCACTCAAAGCCTCTTCTACTGCATACTGAAGTAAAGGTTTAGTAAGTACTGGAAGCATTTCTTTTGGAACTGCTTTTGTTGCTGGAAGAAAACGAGTTCCATAACCAGCTGCTGGAAAAAGACATTTTTTAATCAATTTATATTTCCTTAGTTGGCATTTAAATACACTTAGATTAGCACCAACCTTCTTAGAGTTGATTTATTTGTAATTATATCGAAACTCACAGTTTTTGTCTCTTCATTTTTGTTGTATGATATTCAATACTACCTAGTCTGTTAGCTAATCAATTTGCTTGACAGCGAATGATTAGACAGATAGATATTTAAACGTTAAATTATAGGAGTTGATTAAAAAAAACTGACCATTGTAAAACTCTATCCTTATTATTTGTGGTGTACATATATTTATTACAGAATTCCCTCCTTATTGTTTGAAGTTCTGGCGCATTCCACCAAATATCTATATTATTCCATAATTCATTAATATGTTTAGCAGCGGCTTCTGGAGAATCAAACAATATTCCAATATCATAAAGCTTCTTGTAATCGCTAATGACACTATCCTCTAACAACTCATACTCAGAATTCCAAAAAACTACAGTTGGTATATTCATTGCTAATGATTGTAAAAATGTTGTCTCATTACAAGTTGCCACTATTAGTTTATTATTTTTTATAGACTTAATAAAGTGTTTTTCATTATCAATAGAATTATTACCAACTATATCAAATTCATTTGACCAGCCTGCATTTATTGAATTTGGATTTGCTCTTAATTTATAACCCTTTGAAGATTTACTGTCGATCAAGTCAATAAAAAACTTTTGATCCTTTATATAATTTTGATATTTAGATAGCGTTAGGTTAGAATCAATATGTGTAATATACTTATGATTAAAACCTAAAACATGTAATAAACCGTTTTTTGATGAAGTGCTTTTTGGAATATATTCTGAAAATTTATTAACTGGAAGTACTATATTTTTTTTATGATATTTACCGCCCTCGCCCCATGCAATATAGTGATCACATATCGAGTATTCATGAGATAAATATGAGTCATGTTTTAATGACCTAGTCCCACCACCATGCTGGCCAATAATCAATTTAGCTCCTGCCTCTTTAGCGTGTGCAGCCCAAATAGTGAATTGGTCATTAATCAAATGGGCATTAGCAGTAAATACTACCTTTACAGACAAATAAGAGGGGAATTTATTAAATTTTTCTATTAAATTTTTGAAGTCTTCTAAATATGAGATAGGCATTTGCTTTGAAATAATAGAAATTAAAAAGATCTCAAAATCATTTTTTGGATTATATGTAATATTTAACTCTTCTCTTCTATTAATATTGATAGAGTTTGAGCCTATAATTTCATTAAATTTAAAGAAAGATGGAGACTGATTAAGTCTATTCTCTATTCTCCACTGCTCTTTTATTGGTAAGTAACTATCAACAAATATTACTTCATTTTTTTTGGACAAAAAAAATGCTAACCTACTTAAAATTCTATTAGTTTTTGATTTAATTATGTTTTTTAATATATTCAGTTTTGATTTTGTTTTTTTTGTATTTTTAATATTAAACTTATGAATTTTTAAATCATTAAGTCTTACAAATACTTCATGGAAGATATAACTATTCCATTCATCACTATTAAGACAAAGATTCTTATAATCAACTATATTTTTTGGTATTAATGAATATGAATCAACATCTAGGAGAGCAATCTCTTCGATATTATAGGAACTAAAGGCCAATTCTGCCATAAACCATCTATCATAGGCTACTGTGATAAAACTTTTTAACCAAAAACCACACACAATTCTCCAAAACATTTCAGAGTGAGATGTATGATGATACTTATTTAATACTTTTGTATATTTTGGGAGAAGCTTCTCATATAAATCTTCTATATACTTGACATCTTTATCAAGTTTATTTTTGTCAGTCCAATGATAAGAAAGAATATTCTTTTTGGGTATAGCTGAAGTATAACTATTTATACACCAATCACCAAGAAGAACAATTTCCTTTATTGATGAAAAACTCTTTTCTATGGATATGGGAACTAAAATCATTTTTTACCTAAATATAAAATATTTTAATCGTCTGAACTTAGAATAATATTTTTTAATTGATTGGTTCCTAATGCAGCCTCCATAGTAGACTGGATCATTGCTTTTTGTCCAATAATCTGCATATTTTTATTTAGTATCACCTTTGACCCTTTACGAGCTTGGATGATAGCTAGAAACTTATGATCAACTTTCATTCAAATATTTTTTTTGAGTCTTTCTGTGCTTGTTGAAGTTGTTCTAATTGCCCAATATCAAGCCAATATTCATGAAGTGGAAATACATTAACTTCAAAACCTTGTTTAATTTGATTTTGTAACAAATCTGGCATATCGAGATAAGTGTTTCCATCTAAACTTTCTAATATAGATGGATTAATAATGTAAATTCCTGCATTTACAAAATGCTTATGAGTTGGCTTTTCAACAATACTAGTCAACTTATGTTTTGATGAATTAACAACACCATATGGCACTTGCACATTATATTCACGAACACAAATGCTTGCTTCTCCAGTATATTTATTATGAAAATCTAAAAAACTCTCAAAATCAACTTTTGTCAATAAATCTCCATTCATTACTATAAGAGGAAGATTTGTTATATTTTGACGTAATAAACCTAATGCTCCAGCAGTTCCTATAGGTCTTTCCTCATAAACATATTCAATATTAACACCCCAGTCACTCCCATCACCAAAATATTCTTGGACCATTTTGGCCTTATAGTGTGTAGATATGATAAAGTTATAGAATCCAGATGCAATAAACTGGTCAAGGATAATTTCAAGAATAGGTTTTTCGCCAATCAATAGCAAGGGTTTAGGTATATTATTTGTTAATGGTTTTAATCTAGTACCATAGCCTCCCGCCATAAGAAAAACTACATTGTCATGTTTAACAAATTCTATAGTATTTGTAATACTTTTGAGGCCAATTATTACTCCTTTCTCATCAATTATTGGTAAATGAAGAATGTTTTTTTGTTTCATAATTGAGAGAATTTGTTTCTGACTATGTTCAGTGGATATAGTAGCAGGATTTTTATGCATTATTTCCTCTAGTAGAGTATTTATATCTTTCTGTTGCATAAGTGCACGGCGAATATCTCCATCAGTTATTGTTCCGATTAATTTATTTTGGTTATTAGCTACCATAATAATTCCTTGCCCTTTAAGCTCTAAAACTTCAATGGCATTTTTCATAGTATTTTTAGCTTTTAAAATTACTTTTTTCCAATTATTCATACTTTTTTATTATTTTTTTGATACGATAATTTCTTCTGGATTTTCTTAATTAACCAAAAGAGTTGGCCATATTCAGCTCTTGTTCCAGTTACTACACAAATTTTTCTCATGACTCTATAAGCTCATCTAATTGGTAATCCTTGCTAGCTTTACTTCCTATAACTTTATCCCATTTCATAGGACTCAAACCATTTCCAGGTCGTTTTACAGCTAAATTTCTTTCTGAAAAAATTTCCCCTTTTTTTATTACACAGCTTGCAACAATAGACTTTCTTGCAATATTAATATTAGGTGTTTCACTAATAGTTGGCTTTTTAATTCCATCACCTAAAGCCTTCTCAATATTCCGAATTGCAGTTACCATTGCTTTAAGTTCATCTGGTTCTAATGAAGCTTTATGATCTGGGCCATCCATAAGTTTATCCAAAGTAAAATGTTTTTCAATTATGCTCGCTCCCAGTGCAACAGCAGCTATGTCAACTTCAATACCAAGAGTATGATCACTATATCCAAACTTTACTTTATAGAAATCTGCAATAGTCTTCATAGCTCTTAAATTAACATCCTCCATAGGGGTTGGATACATGGTGTTTGCATGAAGTACTGAAATATTTTTTTTTGATGTTCCTGATTGAATTAGTATATCAAGTGCATTACCTACTTCTTTAAGGCTTGACATTCCTGTAGAAAGAATAATTTTTTTATTTAGTTCGCCAATATGTCTAAGATAAGGTAGATTTGTAATTTCACCACTTGGTATTTTAAATATCTTTAAACCTAATTGATACAATAGATTAATGCTATCATGGTCAAAAGGTGTTGAAAGAAAAGCAATACCTTTTTTTAAACAGTAGGTTATTAATTCCTTATGAGTATTAGCATCTAATTCAAGTTTTTGAATCATATCAAATTGAGACTCACTGGGGCTTGTTGTAATATTTTGATATTCTGCTTTAGGAGCATTCTTAGAAACAACATTTACTGCTTTAAAGGTTTGAAACTTAACAGCATCTGCACCTGAACTTGTTGCTACATCTATAAGTTTTTTGGCTATCTCAATAGACCCATTGTGATTAACCCCAGCCTCTGCAATAATAAATACTTTGTTTGATTTCATAATTAAATTACTACACTACTGGGGATATTTACTACACGATCTTGAAGCCATTCTGAATTTGGTAAATCTCCACATTGAAAATCCTTATACATCTCCAAATTATTCGTCAAAGTCCAAATTGGTCTTGTCATAACAGCATTTTCATTTGTAAACTCTAAGAACTCATCTCTTTCTAAACGATTTTCTAGGACAATTGCATTAAGCCAGTAGTTAGATCTTGAGTTTTTTGGTTCACAAAAAAAATTAATTTTCTCATTTGAAAAAAAATTCAAATATCTATCTGCTAATTCTCTTTTATTTGCACAAAATTTGTTTAATTGCTCTAATTGAGCAACTAATAAAGCAGCATTAATATTAGGCATTCTAAAATTGTAACCTATTATATCGTGCGCATAATTCCACTTATGAGGAATTTTGGCAGTAGTAGTAATATGTTTGGCTTTAGTGGCAAAAATTTCATCATCAGTTACGATACACCCACCTCCACCAGCAGTAATAATTTTATTACCATTAAAACTTATAACGCCTGATTTTCCATATGTTCCAGTATGTTTATCCTTGTATAGAGTCCCAAGGGATTCTGCTGCATCTTCAACCAACTCAATATTCCATTTCTCACATATACTTTTAATTTTATCTATACGACATGGATGTCCAAAAGTATGGACTGGAACGCAGGCTTTAATCTTTTTTCCAGTAACTTTATTTATACAATTACTACCCTTCATTAGGCAATTTTCTTTAAGAAATGAATCTAATGCAATAGGCGACAAACCCATAGTATCTTTATCTACATCAATGAAAATAGGGGAAGCATTACAATATTTAATGGCATTAGAAGTTGCAACAAATGTTAGAGGCTGAGTAATGACCTCATCTCCAGTCTGAACTCCTGCAAGTATTAGAGAGATATGAAGCGCAGCAGTTCCATTACAAGTTGCAATTGCATATTTTGATCCTGTATATCTTGCTATTTCCTCTTCAAATCTACCAACAAACTTCCCTACAGAGGAAACAAAAGTTGAATCAATACATTCATTTAGATACTCTTTCTCATTACCAAAAAATCTTGGTTCATGAAGAGGAATAAATGAGTCTGAGTTAAAAACTTCCCTTATAAAACTAACTACAGCTTCATACTTATTAATACTTTCTTTACTCACGAGGAATATTATAATAACGCTGATCTTCTGGATTTTGAATAATACCTTCTTGAACCATTCTCTTCACCTCTTCAATTCCATCTGAAACTCTCATAGTAATCTTAAAGCCCAACTCATGTTTAATTTTGTCACTATTTACACGATAATCACGAGGGTCTTCATTCTTTTCAACATAATTTATCTTAGCATCAGGAATAATTTTAACTATTTCATCAACCAACATCTGTTTAGTATAATTTTCTTCAGTATCACCAACATTAAAAACATTGTATGCAACTTTTTGTTTATTAGCTCTCAATATTGTAATAAAAGCATTAGAAAAATCTTTTACATGGCAATAAGGACGCCAAAATTTTTCTCCAAAAATAGTCAGTTCTTTACCCATAGAAAGATCTTTAGTAAATTCATTTACTGTTAAATCAAATCGCATTCTAGGAGAGAGGCCGTAAACAGTAGAAAAACGGAGTGAAGTTGGGCAAAAATCATCATTTTTTTCAATTTCAGAAAGCATATAGTTTTCAAACTTAACTTTTAATTCAGCATATAAAGAAACAGGTGCAAGAGTTGACTTTTCATCTACAAATGATTCAGGGTTATCCATCTTTCCATAATTACTACAGGTTGAAGCGAAGATAAATTTCTTTATACCAAGTTTCATAGATTTATCTAAGAGCCACTTTGTTGAATCCCAATTTGTTTTAATCGCAAGTTCAGAATGTAGTCTGCATGCTGGATCACCAACAATAGCTGCTAGGTGAATAACAGCATTGAATTGGCCTTCAATTAGTATTTTTTCAAAACTACTCCAATCATTGATATCACACTTAATAAAATTAAAATTATCAGTATGCCAAATATCTAGCAAAGACTCGCCTCCAAACATTAGCTTATCGACACAAGTAACATTGTAATCTTTTCTCAATAATTCTCTTAAGAGGCCTGAGCCTACATAACCTGCACCAC
>Ga0257121_1000233_pt1 | contig 49226 bp, 44 predicted proteins | sample SI106_100metaG_FD_190180 | JGI IMG/M metagenome (GOLD analysis project Ga0257121, IMG submission 190180) | Marine microbial communities from Saanich Inlet, British Columbia, Canada - SI106_100 | ecosystem: Environmental > Aquatic > Marine > Inlet | place: Canada: British Columbia | collected...
AACAATTGTCTCTTATTCTTTTTCCCTTTTTTAAGAAGAAAAATGATGCTAAATGTGTCGAGCGAGGGACCTATTAGGGGACCTATTTTTTTACTTTTTTTCATATCTACAAAACTAGATTAAACGTATATCTTGTTGATATTAAATGATATATAGCGTTTATATAGAATTGATTAAAAGAAAATATATAGGGTATATACAGGAAATAAGAATTTTATATATTTAAGTTAAAAACTAGATATATAAATAACACCTAAGCCATTGAAATTCAACAAAATAAAAAGAACTACGGTTGTAGTTCTGAGGTAAAAAATAGGGGGAAAATTGTCGGGGTAGCAGGATTCGAACCTGCGACCTCCTGCTCCCAAAGCAGGCGCGATAACCGGGCTACGCTATACCCCGAAAAAAATTGGACTACAAAAGTATCCTTTTTTTACAACCACAAATAAAAAGATGAACTTTTTATTTTGCGGAGAGGAAGGGATTCGAACCCCCGGTACCCGTAAAGGCACAACTCCTTAGCAGGGAGCCCCGATCGACCACTCTGGCACCTCTCCAAAATTTTTCAAAACAACTGAAATGAACTATTTTTTTTGGATTGCAAATGTATACTAATCTATATTTATAGCAAATATTATTAGGCAATTATTTAAAGAATATTTAACGAGCTATTTCTCGTATTATTTTTCCCAAATGTTATATTTGCAGAACTTAAATTCAATTATGATTAAAAAATTATTTACAACCCTCTTTGTATCAGTGATATTAGTCGCTTGTGTTAAAAAAAGAGACCTATCCCAAAACACAGTAATTGCGCATATAACTGTACAGCCTGATGGACTGCACCCTTTTAATGATAACTCTGCAATCAGAAGTTATATATTTAACTACACTCAAAAGACACTCATAAAATTAGATATTGAAAGTTTGGAGTATATACCATCACTTGTTAAAAATATGCCTCTTGCTTCTGAAGATAATTTATCATTTGAATATGAAATTAAAAGAGGGGTACTATGGGATGATGGAACAGAATTAAATGCTGAAGATGTTGCATTCTCAGTAAAATTAATGCTTTGCCCTCTTACCAATAACGCACAAATAAGAAGCAATTATACTACTGTAATTAAAAGTATTGAACTGGACCCAAGCAATCCTATGAAATTCATAATGCATGCGCAAAATGTTCATTGGGATAATAAATTTATTTTTTCAGAATTATTTATTCAGCAAAAAAGTTTGTGGGATTCTAAAGGAGTATTAGACAATGTTTCCTTTGAAAATTTATTATCAGAAAATTTTAATGAAACAGAAGTATTGCAAGAATGGTTTAACTCATACAATAATGCAGATAATAGTTACAAACCTAATCTTTTAGTTGGTCTTGGCGCATATCAAGTAACTCAATGGGAAGCAAGCCAATACATCACAATAGAGAAAAAAGACAATTGGTGGGGAGTCAAGGACGCCTCAGTATATAACAAAGCCTACCCTGATAAAATTATTTTTAAAATTATTACAGAAGATGCATCCTCTTATCTTGCCCTTAAAAATCAGGAAATTGATGTAACAACTAGAATTGGTACTGTCAAATTAATGAAATTACAAGAACGGGAGTATTTTAATGATAATTACGATTCTGACTTTTTAGATCAATATTCATTTAATTACTTGGGATTAAACATGAAGCCAGATGGAATAAAACAAAAACCATTTTTTGTTGATCAAAAAGTAAGAAGAGCTATGGCCTATCTTATTCCAATTGATGAAATTATTGAAGTAATGATGCATGGAAAAGGAAGTAGACAAGCTTCATTAATTTCTCCACTTAAAAGCACTTATAATGATACTTTAAAATTAATTCCTTTAGATATTGAGAAAGCAAAAGAGCTACTAACTGAATCAGGATGGGTAGATACTGATGGAGATAATATCCGAGACAAAATGATTAATGGCGTTAAAACCCCATTCTCTTTTAAATTAAGCTATATGAGTTCCCCAATCTCAAAGGAAATTGTATTGATGATAAAAGAAAGTATCTATAAAGCTGGAGTTGTTGCTGAGCCTACACCTATGGATTTTACACTATTTTATAAAAATGCTATGGATCATAACTTTGATGGCATGATGGGTGGTTGGGGAGGAAGCGCATCATACTCAAATCCTATGCAACTATGGCATACTTCATCATGGGTAACAAAAGGATCTAATTTCTGTGGGTTTGGTGATGCTGAGAGTGATGCTTTAATTGAACAAGCAAACCTTACTCTTGATAAGGAAAAACATAATAATGCACTTCTTAAATTACAAGCTAAAGTATATAAAGATCAACCTTATGTTTTCCTATATGCAACAAAAAGGAAATTCGCAATACACAAAAGATTCAACAATAGAGGAATGTATTATGAAAAACCAGGGGTTATGATTCAAAACTTAGAATTAAAAACTGCTTTTTCTTCAAGAAATTTAACCACAACTGACGGGCAATAAAATAAATAAATAACTATGTTCAAATACGCAATCAAAAGAATATTAACCTTTATCCCTATGCTGATAGCTATTTCGCTATTGTCATTTGTGATTAGTATTAATGCTCCTGGAGATCCTGTGGAACGTTTATCCAAAGCAGCAGGAAATGAAGGTTCGGCTGAACAACAATCAGGAGCCTCTAAAAAAATAAAACAAGAAATAAGAAAAAAACTAGGCTTAGATTTACCTATTTTTTATCTAAGCATTACTGATTTAGCAGCTTCTGACACGCTCTACAAAGTACAAGATAAATACCACAAAGCTAACCTTGAAGCACTTACACATCAAAGTGGAAATTGGGAAGCTGTATCTGAATATTACTCAAGTTTACTTGATTTACAAAAAGCACATCAGCAAGTTGACGCAAAAGAAATTGTAGCGAATGACTCTTTATTATCCTTAAATACTGTAAATGAAGCAGCCAATCAATTTGGTTTTGAAATTGGGAGTTTACTTGAAACCTCAGACAAAACAATAATACCCTTAAAATTTGACAAAATGAATGGTTTATTGGAAAATCATGTTTTTCTATCTGATTTAAAAGTTCCATTATTTAATGTAAAGCAATCAAGAGAAAATCTCTTCATAAATGCAACAAGATGGAAAACGTATGTTCCTGCTATTAGTTGGTATGGTAGAAAAAACCAATACCACTTATGGCTTTTTGGAAATGGAAAAGATAGAAAAGGATTATTAAGAGGTGATTTTGGAATTTCCTATATTGATAGCCAACCTATACAATCTAAAATTTGGCAGAAAGTTGGAATATCATTTTCCTTGTCTCTTATCTCAATTTTCTTGGCTTATTTAATTAGTATCCCAATTGGAATTTATTCAGCTTACAAAAAAGATTCCGTAGCAGATAAAGGCATGTCTTTAGTGTTATTTGTATTGTATTCTATGCCCTCTTTCTTTGTTGCTACATTATTATTATTACAATTTGCTAATCCTGATAATTTAAGTTGGTTCCCCGTTTCTGGAATTCAAGATCCTACAATTTTCGATCCTAATTGGAGCTTATGGATGAAACTAAAACACAGAATGCCATTTTTAATTTTACCAATCATTACGTATACTTACAGTTCATTTGCTTTTTTAAGTAGAATTATGCGAGTAGGAATGATTGATGTTGTATCGCAAGATTATATACGTACCGCTCGTGCTAAAGGATTAGGAGAAGGTAAAGTAATACTGAAGCATGCGCTTAGAAATTCATTATTACCTGTAATTACTGTTTTTGCTGCAATCTTTCCAATGGCAATAGGAGGTAGTATTATTATTGAAGTCATTTTTTCTATTCCAGGAATGGGAGTTGAAGTTTTTAATTCCATACTTAATTACGATTATCCAATGATTATTACAGTATTTACTTTATCCGGATTTTTAACAATGGTTGGTTATTTGGTTGCTGATTTACTCTATGCAGTGGTTGACCCAAGAATTTCATACAAATAGAATTATGCAAAATACAAACGAAAATTTTTCATTTAAAAAATATGCTTGGGCTCAGTTCAAGAAAAATAAAATTGCTTTAGTAAGTTTATACTTATTATTAGCATTAGTAATCATTGCTCTTTTTGCTCCTTACATTGCTAATGATAGACCCCTTTATGCCGTGTATGAAGGCAACACTCTTTATCCTGCTTTTGCTAGTGACACTAGAACTGATTCTATTTATAATGCTGAAGGAAATTTTCTCCAGGTATTACAGTATGATATTACGGATTGGAGACAATTGGATTTAACTTCAGTAGTATGGACTCCTATCCCTTATTCCCCAGGAAGTATGGATAGATATAATAGAGATTATGCTGCTCCAAGTGGTAAGCAACGATTCAAAAACTCAGAAGGAAAAATTATTGATATTCCCTCAAAATTCAGGCATAAACTAGGTACGGATGGTATTGGTCGCGACTTAGCTTCTGGATTAATTCATGGAACAAGAATTTCATTGATGGTTGGGTTGGTTTCCATGGGAATTGCTTCACTTATTGGCATTATTTTAGGTGCACTAGCTGGCTTTTTTGGTGACACTAAACTAAAAATGCCCCGAATAAAATATTGGCTTACTTTATTTGGATTCTTTATGGGTTTATTCTATGGTTTTGGGCAAAGAAAATATATTTTATCAGAAGCTTTTTCTGAAGGCATTGGAGATGGAATGATTGCAATGCTTATTAGTGTTGGAGTGGTAATAGGAATTACTATGCTTTTTAGAATGCTTAGTAAGGCTATACAATTCGAATGGTTAAATAAGGAGGTAAGTGTGCCAATGGATACTTTCGTTTCTAGAGGCATTGAATTATTGAATTCTATTCCAAGATTATTGTTGATTATTACGATTACAGCTGTGGTAGAAAGAAGTATTTGGATTGTTATGATCATCATTGGGATTACGGGCTGGACAGGTATTGCTCGTTTTACTAGGGCTGAATTCTTACGTATCCGTTCATTAGAATTTGTACAAGCTGCTGAATCCCTTGGCTATTCTTCTATTAGAACAATATTCAAACATGCATTACCTAATGCTCTAGCGCCTGTATTTGTAAGTATTGCTTTTGGTATTGCCTCTGCTATTTTAATTGAAAGCGGCTTATCATTTTTAGGAATTGGAGTACCTGATGACATTGTTACTTGGGGTTCATTATTAAATCTTGGACGTCAGAACTTAGAAGCTTGGTGGCTGATTATTTATCCGGGTATGGCAATATTTATTACCATTACTATTTACAATATGATTGCTGAGGCATCACGGGATGCTTTAGATCCAAGATTGAAAAGCTAGTCATTATTTAAACAGTATGAAAATAATAGATAACACAATTGCTAAAATCCGTAAAGATTCTCTATTTAGTTTTTATTTACTAAATTAATCACATAATCAATATTTCTTATAAGTTTCAACTTAATATTCTACCCTTGCATGATGAATATTTACCAGTTTCTTCTTAAAAAGTTTTTTGAGTTGTGTAATTTCCTTTAAGGTTATATCTGCATTGACAAACTGACCATCTTCAATCTGCTTATTAATAACTCTTTCAATAAGAACATCAATATTTTCAGCAGTGGGATTTTTAAGGCTCCTAGAAGAAGCTTCTGCAGAATCAGCCATCATCAAGATAACTGTTTCTTTAGAAAAGGGCTTTGGACCAGGATAAGTGAAGGCTTTTACATCAATATCTTCCTTGGGAAAATCAGCAATAAACTGCTTATAAAAATACTGAACAGTAGTAGTACCATGATGAGTACGAATGAAATCAATTAGCTCATCAGGCAAATTATTATCTTTTGCAATTTCAACACCATCCAATACATGACTAATAATGATTTCAGCACTTTCATCAAATTCTATTTCATCATGAGGGTTTAAATCACTACTTTGATTTTCAATAAAATACATAGGGTTTTTCAATTTCCCTACATCATGATATATAGCCCCTGCCCTAGTTAACAAAGCATTTGCTCCAATTTCTAAAGCTCCCATTTCTGCCAAATTAGCTACTTGTAAGCTATGCTGAAAAGTACCTGGAGCTTCTTCAGAAAGTTGCCTTAACAATACACTATTCGTATCAGTAAGCTCCAATAAAGAAACATCCGAAACCAAAGAAAAAATCTTTTCAAAAAGAAAAATAATTGGGTAAGCAAACAAAGTAAGCGCACCACTAATTGCTAATTGGATTAAAATACTAACATCCAAACTAACAAATGAACCATCATGAGTTATAGATAAAGAAATATAAATCACAAAATAAACTGCTATCACCTTAGCAACCGACATAAATAGCTGTGAACGTTTATACATCTTTAACACAGAAAGTATAGATACTATTCCAGCAATTAGTTGTAAAAATACAAACTCAAAACCATTAGGAACTATAAAGCCAATAATCAATATTGTAATCATATGGGTAAACAAAGCAATTCTATTATCAAAAAAAACTTTAAGTATAACAGGACCAATACAAAATGGAACAATATATATATAATTAAGATTAACTGACAATACTAGTGAAGAAATCACTACCATTAATAAAATAACACTAAGTATCATACTTATTTTTGTGGTATTATTTAACACCTCTACTCTATATTCTTTAATGAATAAAAACAGAATTAATAATGATAAACCAACTAAAATGATTTGTCCTAACAACATCAAATAATAAGCCAATAAATTCCATTTTTTTCCTTCATATTTTTGCTTTAATGAAAAAAGCTTTTGATAACGTTCAGCAGTAACTAACTCCCCTTTGCTTACAATAACCTGCCCTGCAACAATAAGTCCATGTGTGTTATTAATATTTTTCAAATCACTCTGTAACATAGCCTCACTTGCTAATTTATCATAGGTTATATTATGTTCTAAGGAAGAAAGCAAAAGAGGAATTAGAAAACTATATTCTTCATCAGTAAGATTGTCAATTAAATTAATTTCATTAGCTGATGAACTAATACTTAGGAATTGATCAATTGATGTTTTCTCAGCTATACCCCCTTTTTTTAACAATACATTAAGCCCCTTTTTATATTCAAAATCACCATGTAATTGTACAATTCCTTTTTCAAAAATTGCTTGCAATCTATCATACCCAAAAACTGCTAGATTGTACTTTCTTGTGCTATTATCTATTTTTCTTTTCTTAAAAAGATTGGAAAATGTAAATTTATCGTCTTTTTTTACATTTTTATCTTTAACCCATTTTTCTTCAAACTGAATAATATAGTCCTCTGCTTTTAGCAGAAAAATATCCGAATTATAATTAAAAATTGGTGTGTGTTCTGAGTGAATAATTTCTTGTTCAATTTTTATTTCATCTACCGATTTTAAGATTGAAAAATCAAAAGGAGCAATAATAGTTTCATGCATCCACGGCTTTCCTTTAGTAAATTCATACTTGAATTTTGCTTGTTTTGGAAAAACATAAATAATAATGGCTAGCGTTAAAAGAAATAAAAAGATACGAAATAATTGCTCATGATTGTTTCTTATTTTGATAAGTATATTTTTCATAGATGTATTAATCTCAGTAGCGAAAATAAGTATAATTTATATAAATTTGCACCAAATCTAAATTCATAAAAAAACAAATAATGAAAGAAGTTGTAATTATATCGGCAGTGCGTACTCCAATGGGAAGTTTCGGAGGGAGTTTATCATCAGTATCAGCTACAAAATTAGGATCTATTGCTATTAAAGGAGCAATAAACAAATCCGATATAGAAGTATCAGTTATTGATGAAGTTTTTATGGGTAATGTGTTGCAAGCTAACCTAGGTCAAGCCCCTGCAAGACAAGCGGCTATGCTTGCTGGAATTCCAGAAAAAGTACCTTGTACAACTATCAATAAAGTGTGTTCTTCAGGAATGAAGGCTATAATGATTGCCGCACAATCTATTAAATGTGGAGACAATGATGTTGTAATTGCTGGTGGAATGGAAAATATGTCAAGCGTACCTCATTATTTTGAAAAAGGAAGAACAGGACAAAAGTTAGGCAATATGAAACTAATTGATGGTCTTGTAAAAGATGGATTAACGGATGTATATAATAGAGTTCATATGGGAGTTTGTGCCGAAAAATGCGCTACTGAAATGAACTTTACCAGAGAAGAACAAGACGATTTTGCGATCGAATCATATAATAGAAGTACAAACTCATGGGCTACAGGAAAATTTACTGATGAAGTAGTTTCTGTTGAAGTACCACAAAGAAAATCTGATGCTTTAATAATTACTGAAGATGAAGAATACAAGAATGTAAAAATGGAAAAAATTCCAGCTTTGCGTCCAGTATTTGATAAAGAAGGAACAGTAACTGCTGCCAATGCTTCTACACTAAATGATGGTGCATCTGCCCTATTATTAATGAGTATTGATAAGGCAGCTGAACTAAACTTAACGCCATTAGCAAAAATTGTAAGTTATGCTGATACTGCAAATGAAGCAGAATGGTTTACTACAGCACCAGCTAAAGCATTACCTATTGCTTTAGGTAAAGCAGGATTAGCTACAACTGATGTAGATTACTTTGAATTAAATGAAGCCTTTTCAGTAGTTAGTTTAGCTAATATGAAAATTTTAGATTTAGATGCAAGTAAAGTAAATGTAAATGGCGGGGCAGTTTCTATTGGTCATCCACTAGGAAGTTCGGGCTCAAGAATTATTGTTACTTTAATAAATGTACTAAAACAAAATGGTGGTAAAATTGGTGCTGCTGGAATTTGTAATGGTGGTGGTGGTGCTTCAGCAATGGTAATTGAATTATTAAATTAGTCATTAGTTAATATCTTATAAAAAATAAATGCGATACGGGATTTCTAACCTTTCAATCATTCCAATGAGAAGTGAGGCTGCTAACCAATCAGAAATGGTAAACCAAATTATTTTTGGTGAACATTTTAAGGTCCTGGAGTGTAAAAAGAAATGGAGTAGAATACGCTTAGCTCATGATATCTATGAAGGGTGGATTTGCAACAAACAATGGATAGAAATTCCTGAAGAAGAGTATAAGCAATTAGACAAAGATATTTCCACAATTACTACTGATATTTTGGACATCATAACTAAGAAGCAACATCAACCTATTGTCATTGGAAGTATATTACCTAATTACAAAAGTGGGCATGCGCTTATCAATAATGAAATGTATCAGTTTGACGGACTTACTACGCCAGGTTTTACACAAAAAAAGAAATTGATAGAAAATGCTTTAATGTATCTTAATGCGCCTTACCTATGGGGCGGTCGATCTCCTTTAGGAATAGATTGTTCCGGGTTTACACAAATGGTTTATCGATTACAAGGAATTAATTTACCTAGAGATGCATACCAGCAAGCTGATGTAGGAATAACATTAAGTTTTGTTGATGAATCAGAACCTGGAGATTTAGCTTTCTTTGATAATAACGAAGGAGAAATTGTTCATGTTGGAATCATTCTAGAGGACAATCACATCATTCATGCATCAGGAAAAGTGAGAATTGATAGAATCGACCAACAAGGAATATTCAATACTGAAATTGGCACTCATACCCATAAGCTAAGATTGATAAAAAGCATTACTTAACATGCAAAACATCCCTTTAGCAGAACGCATTCGCCCCCGAAAACTATCAGAAGTAATTGGGCAGAAACATTTAATTGGCGATAAGGGAACACTTAAAACAGCTATAAATAAAAAACTTATCCCATCTATGATATTGTGGGGACCACCTGGAGTTGGAAAAACAACTTTATCTAACCTTATTGCTCAGGAATTAGATCGTCCATTCTACACCTTATCAGCAATTAATTCAGGAGTAAAAGATGTAAGAGAAGTTATTCATAAAGCTTCTTCCTTAGGTTTGTTTGGTAAAAATATTCCTATCCTATTTATTGATGAGATACATAGGTTTAGCAAGGCTCAGCAAGATTCCCTTTTAGGAGCAGTTGAAAAAGGAGTTATTACTTTAATTGGAGCAACTACAGAAAATCCTTCTTTTGAAATTATTTCAGCCCTACTTTCTCGCTCACAAGTTTATGTTTTAGAATCTTTATCTAAAGATTATTTGCAAGAATTACTAGAGAGAGCAAAAACAGAAGATAAGGTCTTAAGCAAATTAAATATAACCTTAAAGGAAACTGAATCCCTAATGCAAATTTCAGGTGGTGATGCTAGGAAATTACTTAATATATTTGAGTTAGTGGTTAGTTCGGTTGACAGCAATGAGATAATAATTACCAATGATTTGGTTGTTGAAAAAGCACAGCAAAATATAGTTCGGTACGATAAAAATGGAGAACAGCATTATGATATTATTTCTGCCTTTATTAAATCAATTAGAGGTAGTGATCCAAATGCTGCTGTCTATTGGCTTGCCCGAATGATTGAAGGAGGTGAAGATGTAAAGTTTATTGCAAGAAGGCTACTTATTTTAGCATCAGAAGATATTGGAAACGCCAATCCTACAGCTTTAGTTATTGCTAATAATTGCTTTCAAGCAGTAAATGTAATTGGTTTTCCTGAAGCAAGAATAACGCTTTCGCAAGCTGTGATTTATTTAGCTTGCTCACCAAAAAGCAATTCGGCTTATATGGCAATTAATGAAGCGCAAGCTGAGGTAAGAAGTAGTGGAGACCTGTCGATTCCCCTACACTTGCGTAACGCCCCTACCAAGCTAATGAAAGATCTAGGTTATGGAAAAGATTACTTGTACTCACATAATAAACCGAACAACAGCCAAGAATTTTTACCAGATGAAATAATTGGAAATTCTTTTTACAGACCTGGCAACAATAATAAAGAAAATGCATTTAAGGTAGGATTGAAGAACCTTTGGCAAGGAAAATATAAATACTAGAACTATCTTTATAATCAAAATTTACAGAATAAAATGAAAAGTGTTTGGGAGAAATTAAAGGAACTATATGATCAGAACCCAACTCTTTTTGGAATTCTATTATTTATTGATCTGATAATACTTTATTTTATTATTCAATATATTATTTCATAATGTTATTACGCATATACCCTGAAAACCCAAACCCTAAGGAAATAAAAAAAGTAGTAGACTGCCTGAGAAATGGAGGTGTTATTATTTATCCTACTGATACCGTTTACGGAATTGGTTGTAATGTAAATAATAAAAAAGCTATGGAAAGAGTATGTCGAATAAAAGGTTTAGATTTAAAGAAACATAACCTTGCCTTTGTGTGTTATGATTTAAGCCATATTGCGGCTTTTACTAAGCAATTGGCAACCTCAACTTACAAGTTGATGAAAAAAACATTACCTGGCCCCTACACCTTTATTTTGGAAGCCAATAATTCAATTCCTAAGATATTCAAAAACTCAAAAAAAGAAATTGGAATTCGTATTCCTGACAATAATATTCCTAGGGAAATTGTAAAAGAATTAGGAAACCCAATAGCGACCACATCAGTAAAAGATAAGGACATGTTAATAGAATATAGCACTGACCCTGAGCTAATTTACGAACACTTTAACAAGCTTGTAGATATCGTAATTGATGGAGGTTATGGAGAGGCAGTTCCCTCTACTATTCTGAATTGTACAAATAATACTCCTGAAATAATCCGAAAAGGAAAAGGGGATATTACTCCATTTCTTTAATAATTGCTAAAACTTGAGGTAGCAATAATTGTTCTTCATCATTAACAATTAAAAAATCAGATAATTCTTCTTTTTCAGCTTGTGGAATTTGCTTACTCATCCTACTTTCTATTTGCTCAACTGAGCTTCCATCTCTCTTTTGCATTCTTTCAATTCTCAGCTTTTCAGGTGCGCTTACACAAACAACTGCATCCAAATATAAATGACCATCTGATTCAAATAAAATAGCGGCTTCTTTAATTACCATTAAGGTAGCTTGCTGAGTACACCAATTCTCGAATTTTTGTTTTACTAACGGATGAACCAAAGCGTTTAACTTTGCTAAATCTTCAGTATTGTTAAATACGATTTTTGCTAATGCTTCTTTTTGAAGAACTCCATTTATATACATGTTTTCTCCGAAAGCTAATTGAACAGCAGCTTTTAAATTTGCATCTTCAACCATGCATTTTTTTGCCTGTTCATCTGCATTAAAAACAGGTATCCCCATTTGCTGAAAAATCTTACTTACATAAGTTTTTCCAACTCCTATACCTCCAGTTAATCCTATCTTCTTCATTTTTTCATTTTACAAGAAAGCTTTTGATAAATAGCCTCATACTGTGGAAGTATATTTGGTAAGTCAAAAGTTTTAGCATGTGCTAAAGCATTATTCTTAAACTCATTTAACTTGTCAGTATCTTTTAATAAGTCAATAGTATCATTTGCCATTTTATTCAAATCACCTACATCAGACAAATAACCTGTTCTCTTATCAATATTCACTTCTGGCAATCCTCCACTATTAGTAGATATTACAGCCACTTTACTTGCCATTGCTTCAAGAGCAACTAATCCAAAGCTTTCAGTTTCAGAAGGCAAAACAAATATATCAGCTATAAAAAGCATTTTTCCAATACCCTTTAGTTTACCTAAAAATCTTACTTGTTTAGCAATTTCTAATTTTCTGCACAATTGTTCTGTCTTTAAGCGTTCAGGACCATCCCCAATCATTAATAACTTTGATGGAATTTGCTTATTTACTTTCTCAAAAACCTTTATGACATCTTGCACTCTTTTCACTTTTCTGAAATTAGAAATATGCACAAGAATTGCTTCTTCTTTTCTTGCAAAATTATTACGTAATGATTTGCTACACTCTTGTTTATATAAACTCATATCAATAAAATTAGGAATCGCTTTTATCTCATTCTTAATATTAAAGTTTTCTAAGGTTTCAGTTTTTAAATCTTCAGAAACAGCTGTAACTGCATCTGATTGATTAATAGCGTACTCAATTACAGGTTTAAATGATTTATCCTTACCTAAAAGCGTTATATCTGTTCCATGTAAAGTAGTTACAATAGGAATATGAATATCATAAGTTGCTAATATATGCTTTGCATTTACTGCTGCTGAAGCATGAGGTATTGCATAATGCACATGCAATATATTTAGTTTCTCATGTAAAGCAACATCAACTAACTTGCTTGTAAGGTTAAGCTCATAAGGAGCATATTCAAACAATGGATAATCAGGCACATTTACCTGATGAAAGAAGATATTTTCAGAATACAAATCTAACCGAAAAGGCTGATCGTAAGAAATAAAATGAACCTCATTACCTTTATCAGCCAGAGCAATACCCAATTCAGTAGCCACCACACCGCTACCCCCATAAGTTGGGTAACATAGAATTCCTATTTTTAAATGCTTAGTCATTAATACTTTTAAAAATTACCTCCATAATATTGGTTCGTACATTCATACTTAATAATTTTTTATTTGTTGCATCAGGATGAATTCTATTGGATAAAAATACATAAACAATTTGAGTTTTTGGGTCGGCCCAGATTAATGTTCCTGTAAAACCTGAATGACCAAACCCTTCCTGACTTGCATTTTCACTTGCAGGACCTCCTTTTTGATTAGCTAAAACAGCCTTATCAAAACCAGCTCCTCTCCTATTTTCATTTTTAGGAAATTGACATTTTGTAAATTCCATTACTACTTCTTGTGACAAATATCTTTCGTCAGCATATTCTCCATTTTGCAAATACATTTGCATCAATTTCGCCAAATCATTAGCATTGGAAAAAAGCCCAGCATGACCGCCTACACCACCTTGCATAGCTGCTCCCATATCGTGTACATAGCCTTTTAATAACTGACTCCTAAACAGAAAATCATTCTCTGTTGGTACTATTCTTCCTTCCGCAACCCTAACTAAAGGCAAATAGCCTAAGCTCTCCATTCCTAATCTATTGTAAAATTTATCAGCAGCAATAGTATTAATAGCTTTGCCATACATGTTTTCAATGATCTGTTTTAACAAATAATATCCCAAGTCAGAATAGCAATATTCTTTCTTCTCTAATAATTCTGAAGCTATAATTTGCTGAATTATACTATCAGGATATGAATAATGAAGGTAAATATTATCTGCAACTTTAATAGGAAATTCTTTACTGAATTCTTCACTATAAAGCGTATCTCTTAATTGCATTAATCCTGAAACAGAATCCTTAACTAAAGTTTGCTGGTAAAAAGGAATCCAAGGATAAAGCCCTGCTTGGTGTGCTAAAATTTCACGAATAATTAAATGTTCTTTATTAGTCGAATCTAATTCCAAATATTTCCCTAATTCATCATCTATATTCAAATCTCCTTCATCTACCATTTGCATTAAAAGTGGAACAGTACTTGCAATCTTAGTGATAGATGCAATATCATATACATCAGAGTTTTTTACTACTGTTTTTTCATCATAAGTATGATAACCATAGGATTTGTTAAAGAATATTTCACCATCTTTTGCAATAAGAATCTGACAACCAGGAATTGCTTTTTCAGCAATAGCATTTTCAGCAATACTATCTATTTTATAGAGCAATTCAGTATTAAATCCTATTTCTTCAGCATCTACATAAGCCATCCTTAATGCATTAGTATTTATTCCGGAATTTATTTCAAAATGCTTAGTCGACACTGGAATTTTACCATTCATTTCTATTCCTCCAAAAATTGCTTGTGCAACTTGTTCTTGTGCAATCTTAGAATTCTGATATCCTAATAAAAGAGCATCAAAATTATTGGCAAACAAAAATGAGTTTAAACTATATGGATTCGAAAAAATTGGAACTACTACTTTGGATTGCATAGCAATTGATTGCATAAAAATATCTACTTTTCTATCGATTTCATAGGATTTCCAAGCATTAACATTGGATTTATGCACACTAACTATTACTAAATTATATTTTGACAATTTATTCAACAAAACTGCTTGCTGAGTTATAGTCGCTTTTTCAGCAATTGTAAAATGAGTAATTGAAGCGTAATTACTTAACATAGTTTGAAAATCATTGGATTGTTTTCCAATACTTACTGAAGCAATCCTTAACGTATCCAAGCGCTTTAAAGGCAATAAATCATCATAATTTTGCAATAATGTTATTGAAGATTTTACTAATTTTTTATCTAGCAACTTAGTTTTAATAGTAATAATCTCATCAGCTATTTCACTTACATCTAAAGCCTTATAATTATCTAAACCCATCCATTTTTTTGCCATTAATATTTTATGGCACCTAGAATCAATTTCAGCTTGTGAGATTTTATTTTGTGAAATTGCTTTCTTTATTTCGTTAATTGCTTTTGGTACGTCTGCCGAAAGAAGTAATACATCATTTCCTGCAAGCAAAGCTTTTACATCAAGTAATCCCGGCTCATAGAATTTAGTAACTCCTTGCATATTTAATCCATCAGTAATTGAAAGGCCTGTAAATCCTAACTCCTCTTTCAATAAGCCCTCAACAACTTCTGGAGATAAAGATGAAGGCAAATCTTTAGTATCATCCAATGCTGGAATATTAAGATGAGCCACCATAACAGAACCCAAACCCTTATTAATTAATTCTCTAAAAGGAACTAACTCAACTTCATCCAAGCGGTACTTCAAATGTTTAACAACAGGTAAGGTTTTATGAGAATCAGTATCAGTATCACCATGACCAGGAAAATGTTTAGCACAAGCCAGGACATGGTTATCTTGCATGCCTTTCATATAAGCTACACCCATTTTCGCCACGTTATCAGGATTTTCACCAAAGGAACGATTATTAATAATGGGATTTTTAGGATTAGAATTTACATCAACAACAGGAGCAAAATTAATGTGAATTCCTAAAAGCTTACACTGTCTAGCTACTTCCACTCCCATATCATAAATCAGGTTAGTATCTTCAATTGCACCAAGGGTCATTTGCCAAGGAAAACGCAAAGCAGAATCTAGGCGCATGGCCACTCCCCACTCGGCATCAATAGCAATCATTAATGGAACTTGAGAATTTTCCTGTAAATAATTAGTGAAATTAGCTTGCCTAACAGGACCTCCTTGCAAAAACATCACTCCTCCAATGTTATAATGCTCTACTAAATCAGTAATTTGTTGCTGATGCTCTTCCCCTTTATTAGAATAAGCAGCCACCATAAAAAGTTGTGCGATACGCTCCTGTTCAGAAAGAGTAGCCATTACACTATCAGCCCAAGCAGTAGAATCAGATAAAAAAACTGCTTTATTTTGTGCTTGTAAACTAATTGAAACACTACCAAAAATAGCAGTAAAAATAAATATAAATAGTATTTTCCTCATAGCTGGTAAAATTAAAAATAGTTAGTGATTTTAAAAACAATTCAGAATTTGAAAATCATTACTTATTAACTAAATTTATTAAAACCTTTTTCATTATTTTCGCATTATGCCAGCACCTAAACTTCCTTCTTTTTTCAAAGTAATTACTGCTAAAAATTTCTCTTTTAAATCAAGATATTATGACGAGCGTAAAGAAAGAAGAGAACAACCATTAAAAGAAGGGAGATCCCCTTTAAAATTCAAGAGAAATAACTTAAAAAATCCTGCTCAAAAAGGTAGAAGATATAGAATTCTATTTCTGATTATTATTTTATCTTTGCTAGCATACAAATTACTAATCAATTAAGCTAAACTAGCATTGGATATTATACAATTATTACCTGAACATGTTGCCAACCAAATTGCAGCAGGAGAAGTCATACAAAGACCTGCTTCTGCCGTAAAAGAAATGCTTGAAAATGCATTGGATGCTGGAGGTACTGAAATAAAACTGTATGTAAAAGATGCAGGAAAAACCTTGCTTCAGGTTGTGGACAATGGATTTGGTATGAGCGAGACAGATGTACGAATGTGTTTTGAACGACACGCTACTTCAAAAATAAAAAGTGCAGATGATTTATTTGCTATACAAACTATGGGATTCAGAGGTGAGGCAATGGCCTCAATTGCTGCAATATCCCATGTAGAAGTAAATACAAAATTAACCACCAATGAATTAGGTTCACATTTAGTAATTGAAGGCAGTGAAATAAGAGAACATACCGATTGTGCCACAGCAAACGGAACTTCAATAAAAGTTAAAAACCTATTTTACAATGTCCCAGCAAGGCGTAATTTCTTAAAATCAGACACAATTGAAATGCGTCATATTACGGAGGAATTCACAAGAATAGCCTTGGCAAATCCTGAAATAAAAATGCAACTATTTCATAATAACAATGAAATTTTTCACCTTACAAAAGGAAACTTTAGGCAAAGAATAGTAAATATTATTGGTGGGAAAAAAAACGAAACGTTAGTACCCATTGAAGAAGAAATTTCATTAGTAAAGCTGAACGGATTTATAGGAAAGCCAGAATCGGCTAAAAGAACGAGAGGTGAGCAGTACTTTTTTGTAAATGGTCGGTTTATTAAAAATCACTACTTACATCATGCTGTGAGTAAAGCTTTTGAGGATTTAATTCCAAGCAATTATTTTCCATCTTACTTTATTAATCTTCAAATAGATCCTAAACTAATTGACATTAATATTCACCCTACAAAAACAGAAATAAAGTTTGAGGATGAACAAGCAATTTATGCTATTATGAGAGCTTGTGTAAAACGATCATTAGGACAATATAACATAGCGCCTACTTTGGATTTTTCGCAGGAACTTTCCCTGGATATTAGCCCAAGTATGAGTACAGCAACAATAAAGGAGCCACAAATAAACATAGACAGTTCCTACAATCCTTTTGGAAAAGCTAATGATTTCAGAATTAATGAGCAATCCATTTCTCAAGAAATACAAGTTAAAACTCAGCTTGAAGTAGAATACAATACTAGTGATGTTATGCAAATTGGAAATAAATATATTGCTTTTACTACAACAGAAGGCATGGTTTTATTACATCAACGGAGAGCACATAAACGTATTTTATTTGAATATTTTAGCACTGTACTTTCCAAAAACAAAGGGCAATCTCAGCAACTATTATTTCCAAAAAAGATATACCTTAACAAGAAAGATATAACTATTATCAAGCAATTGAAAGTAGATTTATTAGCTGTAGGATTTTCATTTGATATACAAGAGAATGATAGTATAGTTATAATTGGAATACCTACGGAATGTCAAGAAGAAAATTTGCAGTTTGTAATAGAAAATTTAATAGAACAACATAAGAATAATGAACAACTACAAACTACCCAACATAACGGCCTCGTTATAAGCCTCGCTATAAGCCTCGCTATAAGCGAAAAGAAGAAACTAAGTATTCAAGAAATGCTTACTTTAAAAAATGAGTTATTAAAATGCAGTACCCCAAGCGCATGCCCTTTAGGAAAAGCTACCTTAATTAATTTAAAAACTACTGAATTAGAAAAATATTTTTAACATGTACCGACCATCCAGTTTTAGCCAATTACCCGAAATAGTTAAAAATTTACTCATCATTAATGGTTTGTTTTTTTTAGCAACCATTTCTTTAGAAAGTTACGGAATAGACTTTACAAAATGGTTTGCTCTACATCAGTTTCAATCACCTGATTTTATGCCACATCAGTTGATTACCCACTTTTTTATGCATGGAAACTTCACCCATTTATTGTTTAACATGTTTGCGCTTTGGATGTTTGGTAAAATATTAGAAAATGTATGGGGAGGAAAACGATTCTTAACCTATTACATGATAACAGGAATTGGGGCAGCCTTTGTTCATTTGACTGTTAGTCAATATCAAATTATAGAATTAGGAAATGGCTTTCCTGAACTTATGGAGCTGGCAAAAAATGGCCGTTATAATACAGGAAATGTAAATTCTTTAAAACTAACACAGTTAGTAACTACTCCAACTGTCGGGGCTTCAGGAGCGGTGTTTGGTATTCTATTGGCATTTGGGATGCTTTTTCCAAACACTCTACTCTATATTTATTTTGCAATTCCAGTAAAAGCAAAATACTTTGTTATCATTTATGGAATAATGGAGTTATATGCAGGAATAAGCAATAACCCTGCCGACAATGTAGCTCACTTTGCCCATTTGGGAGGAATGCTATTTGGCTTCATATTATTAAAATATTGGCAAAAAAATAATACTCAATTTTATTAATGGATAGTATTTTAAATAGCCTGAAACAAGAATTTAAACAAGGAACGATCTTGAATAAACTCATCTATATAAATGTTGGTGTATTTTTACTCTCCAGCATTTTAGGTGTATTCTCTTTTATGTTTCAGTTTAATTTATCGCCTGTTTTAGACCAACTTTATTTACCTGCTGAAAATAGCAAATTACTTAGTCAACCCTGGTCATGTATCACTTATATGTTTCTACACAATGGCTTTTTACATTTGCTATTTAATATGGTTTGGTTACATTTTGCAGGGAAAATATTTTTACAATACTTAGATCCTAAACAACTACTCAGCACCTACATACTAGGAGGAGTTTCTGGCGGACTAATCTTTATTATTGCTTTTAACTATATTCCTGCTTTAGCAATTTACATCCAAAACGCACAAGCCTTGGGCGCATCAGCTGCAGTACTTGCTATTATGGTCTCCATTGCCACTTACACGCCAAACTATAGTGTTCGTTTTCCCTTTATAGGAATTGTTAAATTGAAACACATAGCTATCTTTAGTGTTATGTTAGATTTATTAAGTATTCCTAAAGGAAATGCAGGAGGACATATTGCGCATTTAGGAGGAGCATTATTTGGCTACCTTTATATTAAACAATTGCAAAAAGGAAATGATTTTTCAATAAGATTTACAAAATGGATAAATAATATATCTAATTTGTTTAAACCCAAAAGTAAACTCAAAACTGTACACAAAAGAAAAAAGACAGATACACAATTCAATACTGAAAAATCAGCACAGCAAAAAGCAGTAGATATAGTCTTAGAGAAAATATCAAAATCAGGTTATGAAAGCTTAAGCAAAGAAGAAAAAGCAACTTTATTTAGTGCTAGTAAAGAATAAAATGAAAGGACTTTCACTGATTAACAAACTCCTTTATTTAACAAATTCTATTTGTTTATTATTGTTACTTTCCTCCTATTTATCTCCTTATGTAAGTCCCACATTTTTTTGGCCTATTTCCTTTTTTGGCTTACTATTTCCTGTTTTTTACATTGTAAATATTTTGTTTCTTATCTATTGGATTATTGGTTTTAAAAAACAAATATGGGCAAACATTATCATATTACTAATCGGCATACAATACATAGGATTGTTTTTCGGCACTCAGCCTAGAACAACTGAAAATACTGATAGTATTAAAGTGCTTTCCCACAATGTACGCCTTTTCAATCGTTATGGATGGATAGCAAAACCTGATATAAAATCAGAAATAGTAGCGTTTTTAAAAACTGAAACAGCAGACATACTTTGCATACAAGAATTCTACACCCCTGATGAAATTCCAACTTTAAATTACCCGCATAAACACATAGGCTTACAAAGTAAAAAGAACCAATGGCACATGGCTATTTACAGCAACTTTCCTCAAATAAACAAAGCAACTGTAAGCATAAAAGGAGAGCGCATGAACAATACTTGCATTTATTCGGATCTTGATATAAACAATGATACAATACGGGTTTACAATGTTCATTTGGCTTCTAATTGGTTTAAGAATAGTGATTATTCATTTTTACAAAACCCTAAAAAAGAAACTTTAAAAGAAGGCATAAAAGGGATAGTTGAAAGAATGAAAAGTAGCTATAAGAAACGAGCTGAAGAAGCCCTAGCAATTAAGGAGCATATGCAAAGCTCGCCCTATCCTATTATTTTGTGTGGGGATTTTAACGACACTCCACTTTCCTACGCTTACAACACAATTAGTGAAAACCTAAAAGATGCTTTTAAAGAGTCAGGAAAAGGAATTGGACAAAGTTTTGTAAAAATACCTACTTTACGCATTGATTATATTTTGCATAACGAAAGTATTAAAAGCTATAATTATGTACAACACAAACAAAAGCTTTCCGACCATTATGCTGTAAGCTGTGAAATGGAGATTAATAATTCATTATTCCTTAATCAGTAAGAACTCAAGCATTGAAGGATAAACCCTTTGCAACTGAATAAAGGAAGGTAAATTCTCTACCTCAACATCTAAGGTAGAATTATCGGCAGAAATAAGAGAAGCATCTACCTTTAATGTTAAAAAATCAGTTTGTAGCATACTGTATTTATCTTTAGGAGCCCTAACAGTCACTTGGACTTTCTTAGGAAATAATTTAATAGTATAACCCTTTTTCAGATTCATTACTCGCACCTTATATTCTATAAGTTGTTCCACAAAAGGCTCTATCTCAATTATAACTTCAATATTCTCTGTTTTACATTGTACTTGGTCAGGAATACTAAGCGATACCTTATTACTATTACTTTCACTAACTTCTGTCAATAAAAGCTCTTCTGTATCAATGAAATCTATCGTATCCAATTGTTGTTTTTCTCCATAAATCATAACACTATCAGGTATTAAAATAATGGGATTTGCAAACCACATTTCAGATTTCAAACTAATGGATTGATTAAGTTTAATAGCTACTTTCTTTTTGGTTCTGTCACTAAAGGGAATAACTAACCTTGCGGGACTTATATCAAGCAGTTCCATGGAAGTAGAAATAATTTCAACCACTGATTCTCGCTTAGCATTCATTATCCAAAATACTTCACTCCCATCTTTATTAGGTTTGGTGTTTGCCTTATCAATATCCAAACTTAATTTGGAAAAATTAAACAAATTATAAAATAAAATAGAGAATCCTGGTGCTTTTACTCTAACCTCAACAAAATTTGAAACAGGATCTGCTACTAATTTATCAGCTGGTAAATTACTATAAATAAGGGGTACTTTTAGGCTTGTTTCATGTTGCTTTGACAACATACTTACAAACCAAAACGAGAAAGAAATAAAAAGAAAAAAAGCGTAAGTACTTAGCTTTTTATTATTTAATGCTGACTTAAAGAAACTACTTATTCTGTTTTTTAAGCGCTCAATCATTATTATTTTTCTATACCGGATTCACCCGTCATTGAAACTGCAGTTTTAGCAATTTTTAACTTTGAACCCCCATGAACTTCAATAATAACAGCATTTTCCTTTACATCCGTAATTTTACCATAAATACCACCAATAGTAATTACTGAATCTCCTGTTTTCAATGCTGAACGGTATTCACGTTCTTGTTTTTGTTTCTTTACTTGCGGACGAATCATAAAAAAATACATTACGGCAAATATCATACCAAACATAATTAATGATGAAGTCCCCGTTCCAGCTGATTGTAATAATATCATACTTATTTTTTTTGAGGAACAATTACATTCCCATTTATAGTTATCACTTTAGTATTTGGTATTGCATTACTTACTAAAGTAACCGTTTTATTTTGTTTTCCTGATTTCCCTGCACTATTGAAAGTAACTTTAATTGCAGCCTCTTCCCCTTTTGCAATAGGATTTTTAGGCCACTGAGATACTGTACAGCCACAACTTCCTTTTGCAGCAGTAATTATAAGGTCGGCATCACCAGTATTTTTTAAAATAAAGTCATGTGTAACTGATTCCCCTTGTTGCATTTCACCAAAATCGTAACTAGTTTCAAGCATTTCAATGTTAGGTGTCAGTACTTTTTCAGCATTGCTATTTGCAGTAAGTGGACTATTCACTAAGTCGGTAGTTATTGTTTTCTCATCTGATGATAAACTACAAGACATTAAAGCTAAGGATACTAATAATAAGAAAAGTTGTTTCATTTTAATTTTTGATCTCAAAAATAAGATATTTTCTAAACTAAGCCTCTCCCTATTTTTTTAATTTTCCCTTCTCTAGTATAAGTTTTCACTACATTGTCCAATAAACCATTCACAAACAGTTTACTTTTTACTGCACCATAATATTTTGAAATCTCAATATATTCATTCATTGAAACTTTTACTGGTAAATCTTCCATTAAAAAGAATTCAGAAAAAGCCATTTTTAAGAATAATTTATCCATTATTGCAATACGATCTAATTCCCAGTTTTTTGAGAATTTTACAATTATATCCTCATACTCTTTGTTGTTATTTATTGTATTACGGAATAATTTTAATGCAAATTTTTCATCCGAATTATCTTTAAATACTGAAACAGGATTAATAATTTTATTTACCTTAATCTGCCCAATAATAATAGCGGCAACAAATGGCAAGTCATCAGTCCAGTAAATACTTCTTTCTTCTAGTATATGATGTACTAACTCATTATTTAATATAATTTCATTCAATGCATTGACAATAAATCTTTGGTCAACATCAATTCTTTTTTTATCAGAAGAAATATATTTTGTATATAATTCTGATTTAAACAATTTTGAGAATAATTTTCTTATAACATCATGGTCATTATTCAGCCAAATATCTGAAACTCTACTTACCTTATGCATTAAAGCATTATCCTCACGAATTAGTGCAATAATTTCATTTTCAACAAATCTTTTATTAGGATTCAAATCGTTAGCAGATGGTAAGTATTTTTTCTTACCTTCTTCATAAAAATTATCAGCATGTTTCACCAACTCAATCAATAAAGAAATAATCACTAAATTAAGTTCTATCACTTCATCAATGTGTTTAAGCATTGTACGCTCAGCAACTGGTATATTATCCTCCTTTATTGTAAAATACGAATACAAGGATTGCATTACTTTTAACCTGATATGCCTTCTACTTAGCATCTGAAATTACGCATTTTTTCTATCATTAATTCTTTGTTCAGCAACCTCTAAAGCAGCAGCATGAGTTGTTATATTCTCTAATTCTGCCTTCTTTAAGATTTCTAAAGTTGTATCATAAATTGCTTTTGTTTGGTTGATAGCATGTTCTCTATCATATCCTTTAATTTCTGAATAAACATTAATTAAACCCCCTGCATTAATTAAAAAATCAGGAGCATAAACAATTCCTTTATCTGCACACAATTGCGCATCTCTTACTTCATCAGCTAATTGATTATTAGCTGCACCCGCTATTATTTCACATTTCAACCTGCTAATCGTATCAGGATTTACTGTTGCTCCTAAAGCACATGGAGCATAAATATCAATATTCAAATCATAAATAGCATCTCCCATTACAATTCTAGCTCCATACTGCTGGGAAAGCTGAGCCAATCGTATTTCATTAATATCATTGATAATTACTTTTGCTCCATCATCCGTTAAATGTTTTACTAGGTTTTCGCCTACATGCCCAATACCTTGTACTAGTACTGTTTTACCGTCTAAATTATCACTTCCCCATTTGTATTTTGCAGATGCTTTCATTCCCATAAACACACCAAAAGCAGTAACTGGTGAAGGATCACCACTACCTCCCATACTTTCAGGAACTCCTGTTACATGCTTAGTTTCCATGCGCACATACTCCATATCTTTAGTATTCATACCAACATCCTCAGCAGTAATGTATTTACCCCCCAAGCTGTCAACATACTGACCAAATCTACGCATTAATGCTTCCGTTTTTTCAGTATTAGCATCTCCCATAATAACCGCTTTCCCACCTCCTAATTCTAAACCAGAAATAGCAGCTTTAAATGACATTCCTCTTGACAAACGCAATACATCTTGAATAGCATCCTCTTCATTAGCATAATCCCACATACGCGTACCACCAAGAGCAGGGCCTAAAGTTGTATCGTGAATAGCAATAATTGCTTTTAATCCTGTTGCTGTATCATTGCAAAAAACAACTTGCTCATGCCCCATTAAACTCATTTCACTCATCACCAATCCTTCTTTTTTAACTTTTATCTCTGTTAATACCATTTCTTTCTCTTTTATTAAATTATATTATTTAATCAGATAAATCTACTTTAAAAATTAATTTCTTCTCATTTTAAAATTGGACGCGAATTTACTTATTATTTTTGGCTTTTTAAATAAAGTAACTCAACAATTAATGAAACACTTATTTTACCTCAATAAATTCTTTTGGAAATACCGGACATTACTAGCCGTAGGTACTGTTTTTATTATCATAGCCAACTTGTTTGCCTTATATCCTGCTGAATTTGTAAGAAAAGCCTTTGACGCTGTAATTCTTAATATGAATATCGAAAATACCTCAAACACAAATGAGATACTTATAAAATATGGCAGCTTAATTGTTTTGTTTGCCATACTCAAAGGGATTTTTATGTATTGCATGCGACAGACAATTATTGTGATATCAAGGAAAGTAGAATATGATTTAAAGAATGAAATCTATCAACAATATCAAGCTTTAAGCATCTCGTTTTACAAAAAAAATAAAACGGGAGATTTGATGAATAGAATATCTGAAGATGTAAGTAGAGTGCGTATGTACTTAGGTCCTGCCCTTATGTATGCCATCAATATATTTATCTTATTTTTACTAGTAATTAGTAAAATGCTAAGCATTAGTACTACTTTAACATTTTATGTGCTTTTGCCTTTACCTATACTTGCTATTTCAGTTTATTTAGTAAGTAATACTATGAATAAAAGAAGTGAAAAAGTACAAGCACAGCTTTCGGATATCACTACTGTAGCACAAGAAACTTTTTCAGGAATAAAAATTGTTAAATCGTTTAGTAATGAAGAGAATGCATTAGAGGTATTTATAAATAGTTGCAAAAGTTACACCAAGCGACAATTAGAACTCGTGAAAATAGAAGCCTTATTTTTTCCATTGATAATTTCCATGATAGGGGTTAGTAGCGTTCTAACTGTTTATATTGGAGGGCTAGAAAGCTTTAAAGGGAATATCAGCACAGGAAATATTGCTGAGTTTATTATTTATGTAAACATGTTGGCATGGCCTGTAGCTTCAATTGGCTGGATTACTTCATTAGTACAAAGAGCAGCAGCCTCACAAGAAAGAATAAACAACTTTCTGTTACTTACTTCAGACATTGAGAACAAAACAAGCGAACACACGCCTATTGAAGGCCATATTGTATTTAATGATGTTAATTTAAGCTATACTGACACTAATATTCAGGCCCTGAAAAACCTAAGTTTTACACTAAAAGCAGGAAACACGCTTGGTATTTTTGGTAAAACAGGAAGCGGAAAATCAACTATTGCTAATCTAGTTTGCCGCCTGTACGATAGCTCAACAGGTAGTATTAGCTTTGGGAATACTAATATTAAAAATTTAAACCTAAATAGTTTAAGAACTGCCATAGGTTACATTCCTCAGGACGGTTATTTGTTTTCAGGAACAATAAGGGAAAATATAACTTTCTCAAGTGACATTATTGACAACCAAAAAATAATTGAAGCAGCTAAAAAAGCAGATATTTTGGATGAAATAAATAATTTTAAAGATGGCTTGGACACTATAATAGGTGAAAGAGGTGTGCAGCTTTCAGGAGGGCAAAGACAAAGAATTGCAATTGCCAGAACTTTTTACAAAAATCCATTACTTTATATTTTTGACGACTGCCTTTCGGCAATTGACGCAATCAAAGAACAAAGAATTTTAAAACAATTGAGAATAGAAAGTCAGAGAAAAAGCAGTATTATTATTTCACACAGAATATCAACCTTAAAAGATGCTGACACAATTATAGTACTTGAAAATGGAGAAATAACAGAATCTGGTTCGCACACTGAATTACTTAGCCAAAAAGGATTTTATTTCGAGATGTATCAAATACAGACAAATAAAGAATCATAATTACTATTTAATATATTTTAATATATTTTAATATATTTGGGTTTTAAAGAAATTACAAATGGCTGAAAACAAAAATATAGAAGAAATTTTTTCAAAATCGGTTCGCGCAGGAAGAAGAACTTATTTCTTTGATGTAAGATCGACAAGAGCAGAGGACTATTACATGACCGTTACCGAGAGTAAGCGTGATTTTAATGAAGATGGAACCCCTTTTTACAAGAAACATAAAATCTATCTGTACAAGGAAGATTTTGAAAAATTCAAAGAAGCTTTAAAGGAAGTAAGTAACTATATAATTAAAGAAAAAGGAGAAGAAGTGATAACGAAAAAAGAAGTAAAAAAGAATGAAACTACTAAAAATAGAGTAGAAATAAAAAAAGAAATAAAGATTGAAGTGAAGCCCGAAATACAAGAAGAAACATCATCAGATTTTACGGAAGTCAATTTTGATAATTTAGGAAAGGATTAATTCTAAAACACAAAACAAATGAAGCCCTAATAATTTATTTTTTTGGGGTTTTTGATATATGGTTTTTTCTTAACAACTCCCCTATTTTGTTGATAATTATATCCAACAATCAGATTGATATTAAGCACTAGTATCCTACTTTTATAGCCGTAAAAACAAGACTACAAATGGGAAGAATAATTGCAATCGCAAACCAGAAAGGCGGAGTTGGAAAAACAACTACTGCCATGAATTTAGCAGGATCTTTAGGAGTCCTAGAAAAAAAAGTACTCTTAATTGATGTTGACCCTCAAGCAAATGCCAGCTCTGGAGTAGGATACAATCCTAAAGAAATAGGAAAAGGAATATACGAATGTTTAACAGATAAAACTACCGCCAAAGAATGTATAATAGAAACTCAAAGTCCTAATCTGGACTTACTACCTGCTAATATTGACTTAGTAGGTGCCGAGCTGGACTTAGTAGAGCTGGAAGAAAGAGAATATCGATTGAAAAAGGTATTGGCTCCTATCCATGATGAGTATGATTTTATCATCATTGATTGTGCTCCTTCATTAGGATTACTTACACTTAATGCACTGGCAGCTTCCGACGCGGTAATTATACCAATACAATGCGAATATTTTGCCTTAGAAGGTTTAGGGAAATTACTCAATACCATTAAAATTGTACAACAAAGGCTTAACATTGATTTAATAATTGATGGCCTATTGCTTACCATGTACGATACTCGTTTACGCCTGTCCAACCAAGTAGTGGAGGAAGTAAAAAAACACTTCCAAGAAATGGTATTCAAAACTATAATTCACAGGAATGTTCGCCTTGGCGAATCGCCTTCCTATGGAGAAACCATAGTTATACATGACGCTTCAAGCAAAGGAGCCATTAACTACTTAAACCTAGCAAACGAATTATTAAAAAAATTAGAAACAGTTAGTGTAGAAATATAATAAAATGACAAAAAAAAGAGGATCATTAGGAAGAGGTTTATCAGCCATTTTAGGAAATACAAGTATTGGAACAACAGCTGAAGCAAAACAAGAAAACACACCTGTAGTAGGCAAAACACATGAGATTTTACTTACTGAAATAGAAACAAATCCTTTTCAGCCGAGAACAGAATTTAACCAAAAAAAACTACATGAACTCGCTTTATCCATTGAGCATTTAGGCATTATACAACCCATAACGGTTCGTAAATTAAAGGAAAATAAATACCAACTTATATCAGGAGAAAGAAGATTCAGAGCTTCAAAAATAGCAGGGTTAGGAAAAATAGCTGCTTTCGTGCGTATTGCTAACGACCAAGAAATGCTAGAAATGGCTTTAGTAGAAAACATCCAAAGAGAGAGCCTTAACCCTATTGAAATTGCACTGAGCTATCAAAGGCTTATTGAAGAAGTAAAACTTACCCAAGAACAGTGTAGCGAAAGAGTAGGTAAAAACAGAACAACCGTAACCAACTTTTTACGCCTTTTGAAACTCCCTTTCGAAATACAAAAAGGATTGAGTGATGGTAAAATTAGTACGGGACATGCTAGAGCCCTAATTACTGTAAGAAACAAAGTAAGTCAGCTTAATATATTTTATGACATAGTGCTGAATGGTTATTCTGTTCGTGATGTTGAGCAACTAGCAAAGGATTTTGCGAATAGTAATTATAAACGCACTTCCAAAAACAAAGCAGAAAACTCGCATCAACCCCTGCCTTTTCAACATCAAAAAATGATGCATGACTTGTCACGCAACTTAGAAAAGGAAGTGAAATTGAAAAGAAATAAAAAAGGAAAAGGAAAATTGATTATTCCTTTTAACAATGATGAAGATTTAGCCAAAATTTTTGAAATAATCAACAACTAATTTGTCTGCAATCAAATACATATTCATTGTCCTATTTTTAACATCTACAGGAGTTTGTGAAGGCCAAGAATCGCTATTTAAAATTCCTAAGAGAGCAGGAATCTATTCCGCAATTATCCCTGGTGCTGGACAAGTGTACACCAAAAAATATTGGAAAGTACCCATCATCTACACTGGGCTTATTACCTCCGCTTATTATTTTAAGGAGAATCATGATTTGTATGACTTGTACAAAAGTGCTTACCTGAATAGACTTGATGGTAACACTGCTAATAATTTGGATTACAGTAATACTGAGCTAATTACTTTAACCGAACATTACAGAAGAAACCGTGAAGTTTCGGCCTTGCTGTTCACTCTAACTTATATATTGAATATTGTTGACGCCTCAGTGAATGCCCATTTATTTGATTATGATGTGACTGAGGATATCTCATTGCACTTCCAACCCATCTATATGGCAAAAGAAAATACAAATGGTTTATCCTTATCAATTAAATTATAAATTTGCCCTATGAAGATTGCAATACTAGGAAATGGAAGAATGGGCAAACGAATTAGCGAATTAGCGATTGAAAGAGGTTATACTATTATCTGTAATTCATCATCAGAAAAACCAGCCACTAATCTAAACTTAAGTAATGCTGATGTAGCGATTGATTTTAGCACCCCAACCACAGCATTTGAAAACATTAGCCATGCAATAAACAGTGGTATTCCTGTTGTTTCAGGAACTACTGGTTGGCTCAAGAATTTAGCAGAAATTGAGGCTTTATGTAAAACAAAGAAAGGTGCTTTTTTATACGCATCTAACTTTAGCTTAGGAATGAATATCTTTTTTGAAATTAATAAGACTTTAGCCAAACTGATGAAAAATCAAAATTACGGAAGTAGTCTACATGAAATTCATCATACTAAAAAATTAGATTCTCCTAGTGGAACTGCTAAAATATTAGGAGAACAAATGGATAATATTTTAGCAAATAGCACACCAATATCTTCCGAAAGAATTGGAGATATACCAGGAAAACACATCATAAACTACAGCAGTAAAGTGGATGAAATAGAAATAAAACATACTGCTAAAAACCGTGACGGATTTGCAATGGGAGCAATTATTGCAGCTGAATGGATACAAAACAAAAAAGGCATCTTTAATATGCAAGATGTATTAGCACAATAAAAAATTATAAAATCGTTAGTTTATAGTATGAGAAAAATAAAAAAAATATTAGGCACATCATTTAAAGTAGTCATGTTTATTATCGCGACTATTCTTTGGAGCATATTTGTTTATACTATTAGTGGAGAATGGCTCTATTTTATGCCATTAATTGCTGGAGATATTTTATTTTGGGAAACAATATCTTGGCAATTCTGGAAGAAGAAGAAAGAAAAGAAAACAAAAAAGAAAAAATCGGAAGTAAGGAACTGGATAGATGCTATTGGTTTTGCTGTAATTGCCGCTACAATCCTTAGAACTTTCCTTATTGAAGCTTACACTATTCCTACTTCCTCCATGGAAAAATCCATGTTAATTGGTGACTTCCTATTTGTAAGTAAAACAGCATATGGACCAAGAGTACCTATGACACCTATTGCTTTTCCTTTGGTACACCACACTATGCCGATAGGTAACGGAAAATCGTATACCGAAGCCATAAAATTACCTTACCATAGAATGAAAGGTTTGGGTGAAATTGAAAGAAATGATTGTGTAGTTTTTAATTGGCCAGCAGAAACGTTAGGAAGACCAGTTGATAAAAAAGAAAACTATGTAAAAAGATGCGTAGGAGTTCCTGGAGATAAAATTGAACTTATTGATGCTCAGCTGATGGTAAATGACGCTCCTCAACAAGAGCCAGAGGGAATGAAAAAGCAATGGCACTATAATGTTAGCACAAAAGGGACTGGCTTAAATCCTAATATATTATATGAAAAATATGATATTACCGAAGGAGGTTATGGTCGTAACAAAAACGAATACAACCTTACTTTAACGAATGAAAGTCGTGATGCGATACAAAGTTTTACAAATGTTACCTCTGTAGAAAGACAATATGAACAAGCTGGGGTTTATTCTGATTATATTTTCCCACATGATAAAAATTACAAATGGAATGTCGATAATTTTGGGCCTATCACTGTTCCTGCTGCTGGAGTAACGGTAAGCATTACATCTGAAAACTTATCTATTTATAAAGATATAATTGAGCGTTACGAAAACAATAAATTAGAAGTTGTATTCGGTGAAATTTACATTAATGATAAGGTAGCTACTACTTATACTTTCGCTATGGATTATTTCTGGATGATGGGAGACAACAGGCACAACTCGGCTGATAGTCGTTTTTGGGGATTTGTTCCTGAAAACCATATTGTCGGAAAAGCTCTTTTTGTATGGATGAGTTGGGATAAAAATGCAAAAGGTTTGAAAAAAGTCAGATGGAACAGATTATTTAGAAGTGTTAAATAACCCGCTACTTCCTACTGCATATTTTGGTCCTATTTCCTATTACGCAATTTTATTGCAATACCCTGATTGCAGTATTGAACTGTACGAACATTTTATTAAACAAAGCATCCGTAACAGATGTGATATTTATGGTGCTAATGGAAAATTACGCCTTAGCATTCCTAAAGAAAGAAAAGGAAGTAGTAAAACAATTATTAAAAACCTTAAAATTTCTTACAAACAAAACTGGCAAAAGCAACACTGGAATGCGATAGAATCCGCTTACAACTCATCCCCTTTTTTTGAATATTACAAGGATGAGTTAAAACCTTTTTTTGAAGAAAAAGTAGGATATCTTGTAAACTTCAATAGCAAGTTACAAATAGTACTTTTTAAACTTCTTCAAGAGGAAAAAAATATAAAAACTACCACTGAATACTTACATAAAGGCGATTTTTCAGATTTAAGAAATCATAAGTGGAATTTGGGAAAACAAAAAAAATATGACCAAGTATTCATGGAAAAACATGGGTTTATTGCTAATCTTTCTATTTTAGATCTACTGTTTAATTTAGGACCAGAAAGTGGGCATTATCTGCATAATCTAACTATCAGTATTGATATTTAAGATTCTAGAGAGAATAAGTCTATCGCCTAACTACTAATATCTAACATCTATTTTTTACTTTTGACAAAAATTGAATGAATGAAAAACTTAGAATTTAATAAGAATGATGATGAAATGAGGTTACTCATCTCGGAGATGAAAAGGAAACATGCTATTGTTTCTTTAGGTGGGGGAAAACAAAAAATTGACAAGCAACATGCAAAAGGAAAACTTACAGCTCATGAGCGAATTGATTACCTAAAAGATACTGACGCCAACTTTTTAGAGATTGGTGCTTTTGTTGGTGAAGGAATGTATCCTGAATATGGAGGCTGCCCATCAGGAGGGGTGGTTGCTGGAATCACTTATGTAAAAGATAGGCAATGCATTGTTGTTGCCAATGATGCTACTGTAAAAGCAGGAGCTTGGTTCCCTATTACTGCCAAAAAGAATTTGCGTTTGCAAGAAATTGCAATGGAAAACAGATTGCCAATTATCTACTTGGTGGATAGTGCTGGAGTGTTTTTACCTATGCAAGATGAAATTTTTCCTGACAAAGAACACTTTGGAAGAATATTTCGAAACAATGCGCGTATGAGTTCAATGGGAATTACTCAAATTTCTGCCGTAATGGGTGCATGTGTTGCAGGTGGTGCTTACCTGCCAATAATGAGTGATGAAGCCCTTATTGTAAATAAAACAGGAAGCATATTTTTAGCAGGAAGCTACCTTGTAAAGGCAGCTATTGGAGAAAGTATTGATAACGAAACTTTGGGTGGTGCTACTACCCATTGCGAAATTTCTGGTGTTACAGATTATAAAGCAAAAGACGATAAAGATGCCTTGGATAAGATCCGCAATATAATGGATAAGATTGGGGATAACGAAAAAGCAGGATTTAGTAGAAAAGAAGCAAAAGAACCACAAGAAGACGAAAAAGAAATTTACGGAATTCTACCAAGAAACAGAGCGAAACCTTATAATATGAAGGATATCATATCTCGCCTAGTAGATGATTCTAATTTTGAGGAATATAAGGAAGGTTATGGAAAAACGATTATTTGTGGATATGCTCGTGTTGATGGATGGGCCGTAGGTATTGTTGCAAACCAGAGAGAAATGATAAAAACCAAGAAAGGAGAAATGCAGTTTGGTGGTGTTATCTATTCCGATTCGGCTGACAAATCGGCTCGTTTTATTGCCAATTGCAACCAGAAGAAAATACCAATAGTATTTTTTCAAGATGTTACTGGCTTTATGGTTGGTTCTCGCTCGGAACATGGGGGAATCATTAAGGATGGCGCCAAAATGGTAAATGCTATGGCAAATTCTGTTGTACCGAAATTTACTGTGATTATTGGTAATTCTTATGGTGCAGGAAACTATGCCATGTGTGGTAAGGCTTACGACCCAAGGCTTATTGTTGCTTGGCCAACGGCACAAATGGCAGTTATGGGTGGTGAGCAAGCAGCTGAAGTTTTATTGCAAATTGAAAAAGCTTCTTTAGAAGCTAATGAAGAAGAAATTGATGAAAAAGGAGAAAAGGTACTTTTAAAAACTATTACTGATAGATATGAAACACAAACCTCTCCTTACTATGCCGCTTCTCGCCTTTGGGTAGATGCTATTATTGATCCACTAAAAACACGTAAAGTAATTTCTATGGGAATTGAAGCGGCTAATAATTCCCCTATAAAAGAAGCATATAATCCTGGAGTTATTCAATCTTAATTTTATCTCTATTAGAAAAAGAAAAATTAAACTCTAATCTTACTACCCCGATATTCCAAAGTGTTCTATTGAAATGTGTCCCGCAAACTACAATTCAACTTCTAAGAAGTGTCAACTAAAAAGTACTTCTTATATTTGCACTTTTTAATAATAGAAAAAATGATCAATATTACTCTTCCTGATGGAAGTATCAAACAAGTAGAAAGTGGAACTTCCGCAATGGATATTGCTATGGGAATTTCTGAAGGGCTGGCACGAAACGTGCTTTCGGCTAGTGTAAACGGAGAATTTTGGGATGCAAACCGTTCTATCACCACCGATTCTACCCTTACCCTACATACTTGGAACGATAAGCTGGGAAAAATAAGTTTTTGGCATTCTTCTGCACACATTATGGCAGAGGCTTTAGAAACACTTTATCCTGGAGTTAAGTTAGGAATTGGTCCTGCAATTGATAATGGTTTTTACTATGATATTGATTTAGGAGATAGAGTTCTTTCTTCAGATGAATTACCAAAAATTGAGAAGAAAATGAAGGAACTAGCTTCTCAGAAAATGACTTTCGAAAGAAAAGATATTTCTAAAAAAGATGCAATTGCTTACTTTACTGAAAAAGGTGATGAGTACAAATTAGAACTTTTAGAAGGATTAGATGATGGAAACATCACTTTTTATACACAAGGAAATTTCACTGATTTATGTAAAGGTCCACACATTCCATCATCAGGAAAAATAAAAGCATTTAAATTACTTTCTATAGCAGGAGCTTACTGGAGAGGAGATGAAAACCGTAAACAACTGACTCGTATCTATGGTGTATCTTTTCCAAAACAAAAGGAACTAACTGCACACCTAGAATTATTAGAGGAAGCAAAAAAGCGTGACCATAGAAAACTAGGAAAAGAAATGGAATTGTTTACTTTTTCCCAAAAAGTGGGACAAGGTTTACCTTTATGGTTACCAAAAGGAGCACAACTCCGTGAAAAATTAGAAAACTTCCTTAAAAAAGCACAAACTAAGGCAGGTTACTTACCTGTAATAACACCACATATTGGCCATAAGAATTTATATATTTGTTCAGGACATTACGAAAAATATGGAGAGGATTCTTTCCAGCCTATCAAAACTCCAAATGAGGGAGAGGAGTTTTTCCTAAAACCTATGAACTGTCCTCACCATTGTGAAATTTACAAATCAAAACAATACTCTTACCGTGACTTACCCGTTCGTTTTGCAGAATTTGGTACAGTTTATCGTTACGAACAATCAGGAGAATTACATGGGTTAACTCGTGTTAGAGGATTTACACAAGATGATGCTCATTTATTTGTTCGTCCTGACCAAGTAAAACAAGAATTCATTTCAGTAATTGACTTAGTATTATATGTTTTCAAAGCTTTAGGGTTTGAGGAATATAAAGCACAAATTTCTTTGCGAGATACTAAAAATAAAACAAAATACATTGGTTCGGATGAAAACTGGGAAAAAGCAGAATCAGCCATTATTGAAGCAGCTGCTGAAAAAGGATTAGAAACAGTTATAGAATATGGTGAAGCAGCATTTTATGGCCCAAAATTAGATTTTATGGTCAAAGATGCATTAAGCAGAGAATGGCAATTAGGAACTATTCAGGTAGATTATACTTTACCAGAGCGTTTTGAACTAGAATATACAGGTTCCGACAACCAAAAACACAGGCCAGTAATGATTCATAGAGCACCATTCGGTTCTATGGAACGATTTGTGGCAGTTTTAATTGAACATTGTGGAGGTAACTTCCCTCTTTGGCTAGCCCCTGATCAGTTTATCATATTGCCTATCAGTGAGAAATATAACGATTATGCAGAAAAAGTATCCCAATTATTAAAAAATTACGATATTTGCGGCCCGATTGACCATAGGGCTGAAACTACCGGTAGAAAGATAAGAGATGCAGAGGTTTCAAAAATCCCTTACATCATTATTGTTGGCGAAAGAGAGAAAAATGATGGGACTGTCTCGGTTCGTAAACATGGAGGTGAGGACTTAGGAAATATTTCGGTTGATGGATTAGCAACAAGAATAACAGAAGAAATAGATAATTTAATAGCTTTTAATAACTAAAACGGTAAGGAAATCGCAAAAAAGAGACCATTCAGAGGTAGAGTAATAGAGAAAAAACTACACCGAACTAACAGAGAAATAACAGCCGCATTCGTAAGAATGGTAGGTGAAGGAGGCGAACCAAATATTGTTTCGCTTGATGAAGCACTTAAAATTGCTAGAAACCTTAACTTAGATTTAGTAGAAATATCTCCGAAAGCTGAACCACCAGTTTGTAAAATAATTGATTACAAGAAGTTTATATACGACCAAAAGAAGAAGCAAAAAGCAATCAAAAATAAAGCACAAAAGGTTGTTATTAAAGAATTAAGGTTTGGTCCAAATACTGGAGAACATGATTTTGATTTTAAATTAAAACATGCAAAAAGTTTTTTAGCAGATGGATCAAAAGTAAAAGCCTTTGTATTCTTTAGAGGTAGATCAATCATCTTTAAAGACAAAGGACAAATCTTACTTTTAAGACTAGCGCAAGCGCTAGAGGATATAGGTGTAGTTGAAACCATGCCAAAGCTTGATGGAAAAAAAATGATAATGATAATAGCACCAAAAAAGAAAAAATAAAATAAAGAGAAACAATGCCAAAAATGAAAACAAAGGCTGGAGCCAAGAAAAGATTCAAACTTACTGGTTCTGGTAAACTAAAAAGAAAGCATGCGTTTAAGTCACACATCTTAACTAAGAAAGAGACTAAACAAAAGCACAACTTAACTAAAACAGGATTTGTATCAAAAGCTGATACAAAAAGCGTTAAGCTTCAGTTAGGTGTCTAACAAAACAAATTAGGTTATTAACCCGGTATATAGTTCAAGTAAGGGCACAGAATTAAAAGCCACTATACACCAAAAAACATTAAACTATGCCAAGATCGGTAAATTCAGTAGCTGCAAAAGCTAGAAGAGACAAAATTTTAAAAGCTGCCAAAGGATACTTTGGGAGAAGAAAAAGCGTACATACAGTAGCAAAGAATGCTGTAGAAAAAGGAATGCAATATGCATACCGTGATAGAAAAAACAAGAAAAGAAATTTCCGTGCATTATGGATTGCAAGAATTAATGCAGGAACAAGATTACACGGAATGTCTTACTCCCAGTTTATGGGTAAAATTCATGCTAACGGAATTGAGCTAAACAGAAAAGTTTTAGCTGATCTAGCAATGAATCATCCAAAAGCTTTTAAAGCAGTTTTGGAAAAAATAAAATAAAGTTTTTAGTTGGTGCTAAAGAAGAAAAGGCGAACATTTGTTCGCCTTTTTTATTACTTCTATTTTTTTAAATCTACTTATTATCTCGAAATCTAACTAGGAAAGCTCCTCTTTTACTAGTTTAGAAATTAGCGAACCATCTGCCTTTCCATTCAATATTTCCATTAGATGCCCCATGCATTTTCCCATATCAGTAGGTGATGATGCTCCAACCTTTGCAATAACCTCTTTAACAATCTTCCTCAACTCCTCCTCTCCCATCTGAGATGGCAAGTAAGGCTCAAGGTAAGCCAATTGATTTACTTCATCAACTACCAAGTCAGGTCTGTTTTGCTCTTCAAAAATTGCAGCAGAATCTTTTCTTTGTTTTACTAATTTTGCAATTAAATTCAAAGAAACTTCATCAGAAACCGTTGTACTCCCATCCTTATTTGCCTCTAACATGATAGCCGACTTTACTGCTCTAAGAGCAGCAAGTTTATCAACATTTCTGGCTTTCATAGCCTCTTTTATATCGCTTGTAATTTGGTCTTGTACGCTCATTATTTTTTGTATTTTTTGTTTTTTAATTGTAATTGCTCTAAAGCTTCCACGGCAAAAATATATTCAGGATTAATCTCTATTGCTCGTTTATAATCTATTTCTGCTTGTTTTATATTCCCTAAAGTTTCAAAGCAATTCCCTCTGGAATAATAAGCCTCAAAAAATTCAGAATTAGAATAAATAGCATCTGCAAAATTATTAGAAGCCACATCGTAAAGTCCTAACTCCATGTGGATAAAACCAATATTATAATGCCCACTACTGTGCGTATAATTAACTTTATGCAAATCTGCATAGGCTTCCAAGGCAGCATTCCAATCCATAATACTTTGATAAAACAATGCCTTATTATAAAGTGTAATCTCATCAGTAGAATCCAATTTCAAAGCATTATTATAATAAACAACTGCAATAGTATCTCCCTTAATATGAAACATCTGTCCTAACTGAACAAATCCTTCCTTAAACTCAGGATTGACATTTACAGAATTTCTGAAACAATTAATCGCATGATCATCTTGCCCTAATTGCTTAAAAGCATAGCCCATCAACATATGGGTTTTTTCCTGGTTATATTCAATCTTTAATGAGGCATTAAAACAGTCAATAGCCTCTTTGTATTTTGCATAAGCCAACATCAACTCTCCTAATAAAGCTTGAGATCTCATATCCTTATCATTTAATACTATTGCTTTAGTCAAATGATGTTTAACCAATGAAGGATACTTTACATTAGCATTTGGTTTTTTTGAAAGTTCAAAATAAATTTCAGCTACAGAATAATGAAAATCAGGATTTAGAGAATCCAGCTGCACACATTGATTTAAATCAAAAAGTGCTGACTCTAAATTATTAAGCTCCTTATTATAGTTAGCTCTATCTAATAATAAAATAGTGTTTGTAGGCTCTTTTTGAATTGCTTCAGTAAGTAAAACAATTTCTGATTTTTCAGTATTATTTTCTTTATCCCCAACACAAGCACACAATAAAAGAACCGAAAAAAATGCAATTTTACGCATCATCAGTATTTATTCTTGAATTAACGCTTCTTTAATTTTCGTTTCAATTTCCTGAGCAAGCTCTGGGTTATCAGCAATCATTTGTTTTACAGCATCACGCCCTTGCCCCAATTTTGTGTCACCATAACTAAACCATGAACCTGATTTATTAACAACATCTAAATCTACTGCCTTATCCAACACCTCTCCAGATCGAGAAATTCCTTCACCAAACATAATATCAAATTCAACTTTTCTAAAAGGTGGAGCCACTTTATTTTTCACCACTTTCACCCTAGTTCTGTTACCAATAATATCTTCTCCATTCTTAATAGCGCCAATTCTTCTTATATCTAAACGTATTGAAGAATAAAACTTAAGAGCATTACCACCTGTAGTTGTTTCAGGATTTCCGAACATAACACCAATCTTCATTCTAATCTGATTAATAAAGATAACTGTAGATTGTGTTTTACTAATCGTAGCGGTTAGCTTCCTAAGTGCTTGAGACATTAAACGAGCATGAAGTCCCATTTTAGAATCCCCCATTTCTCCTTCAATTTCTGATTTTGGCGTAAGTGCAGCAACGGAATCAATCACTACTAAATCCACTGCTCCAGAACTAATTAAATGATCAGCAATTTCTAAAGCTTGCTCACCATTATCAGGTTGTGAAATATATAAGTTATCGACATCAACATCCAAGTTTTTTGCATATGCAGCATCAAAAGCATGTTCAGCATCAATAAAAGCTGCAATACCTCCTTGCTTTTGTATTTCAGCAATTGCGTGGATTGTTAAAGTCGTTTTTCCTGAAGATTCAGGACCATAAATTTCAATTACTCTACCTCTTGGATAACCACCTATTCCAAGTGCTAAATCCAGACCAATTGACCCTGTTGGTATAGCTTCAAAATCTTCAACTACCCTATCACCTAACTTCATTATCACCCCTTTTCCGTAGGATTTTTCTAACTTACCCAAAATAAGTTCTAATGCTTTTAATTTTTCACTTTGGTCTTTTTTGCTCATAGCTATAAATTTTATACAAATTAGAGGAATTATCTAACAAACGTCAAAAAAATGAAGGTAGATTTATTAACAAAATTACTTTTCTGAGAAATACTTACAAATAGCTGTAATACCACATCTTTCACACTCAGGCCTCCTTGCTTTGCAAAGGTATCTTCCGTGTAAAATCATCCAATGGTGCGCAATATTTAATTTCTCTTTTGGGAAAAGTTTTAATAATTGCAATTCGGCTTGCAAAGGGTTTTTAGCATTAGTGGTAAGACCAATTCTATCCGCAATTCTAAACACATGAGTATCCACTGGCATAGCTGGAATATCAAAATAAACAGATCCTATTACATTAGCTGTTTTCCTGCCTACACCAGGTAATTTTTGTAAATCTTCAAGATTTGAAGGAATCTCAGCATTAAAATCTTGCATTATCATTTTTGCCATACCTGACAAATGCTTTGCTTTATTCCTTGGGTATGTGCAGGATTTAATCAAATCAAAAATTGCATCTATTGAGGACTCAGCCATTACTTCAGCTGTGGGCATCTCTCTAAATAAATTTTTAGTAATTATATTGATTCGCTTGTCCGTACATTGTGCCGAAAGCAATACAGCAACGGTAAGTTCAAAAACATTGGTATAGTCAAGTTCTGTTCTTGCTTCAGGCATATGCTCAGAAAAATGAGCTATAAAGTGTTGTGTTCTTTCTTTTTTATTCACAAAACAAAAGTAAAAATAAAATAGGCCTCTCGACCTCTTTTACTAACCAGAACCACTTAGTTTAACAAAATTATAATTTTATCTTTAGACTTTGTTCTAATTGCTTTCACTGAACTTGCATACGCAAGAATAATATCTATAGTTTCTTTTTTTGGTTCAATCTGATTTTCAGAAAGGATGCTGTGTATCGATTTGTCAAATAAGGTATACTCCTCTTTTGACAGATGATTCCACATTCTTGAAGTAGAGTTTTTGCTCATATAGTATGTTTTTAAGTTTCATTACACACCCTGAACGCAATACCCTACTTAATATTATATAAACATAAATATTATTTCACTTACAAATCAATATTCTGCTTTTCGGCTAATCTTCTAAGATTGATTAAAGCATAACGCATTCTACCTAAAGCTGTATTGATACTTGAATTGGTTAAATCAGAAATTTCCTTAAAAGATAAATCTTCAAAGTACCTCATCTTTAATACTTCTTTCTGTTCAGAAGGCAACTGCTCAATCAATATTTTCAAATCGGAATAGACCTGTGTTTGTATCATTATTTCTTCCTGATTTTTACTTCCATCATCTATCACATCAAAAATATCAAATTCTGTAGTCGGTCTTATCTTTCTCATTTTTGACTCCTTTCTGAAATGATCAATAACCAAATTATGAGAGATACGCATCATCCAAGGTAAAAATTTACCTTCCTCATTGTACTTTCCTTTTTGTAAGGAATTAATTACTTTAATAAAGGTATCCTGAAAGATGTCTTCAGTAATATCACGATTTTTAACTTTAGACATAATAAAGGCAAATACTCTACTTTTATGTCTACTTAATAAAACCTCAAATGATTTATTATCACCATTTAGAAAATTTTGTACTAATACTTGATCTGAGAAATTGTCTAACAACATATACTTTTTTTAGTTAATAAGAATTTAAAAGTAAATGTCTGACTATAGGCGGGTATATTGTTAATTAATGGTACGAATTGAGGGTCAAATATAGTAAAACAATTTTAAATATCCAGATCTTATTTCTTAGTTTTGCAAATTATGTAAAAATTAGATGACTAAAAAACAAATAAATACTACCGATAATATTGTGGTTAGGGGCGCACGCGTTCATAACCTTAAAAACATCTCAATTAACATCCCAAAAGACAAGTTAATTGTTATTTCTGGATTGTCAGGAAGTGGAAAATCGTCATTAGCCTTTGACACTTTGTTTGCTGAAGGGCAAAGGCGCTACATTGAAAGTCTATCGTCATATGCCCGTCAATTCCTTGGTAAATTACAGAAGCCAGAAGTAGATGAGATACTTGGAATTTGCCCTGCGATTGCTATTGAACAGAAAACAATTACAAATAATCCTAGGTCAACCATTGGTACAAGCACCGAAATATATGATTATCTAAAACTCCTGTTTGCTAGAGTAGGGAAAACGATTTCTCCTATTTCAGGAAAACAAGTAAAACGCCAACAAGTAAGTGATGTGGTTGATTTTATTACAAAACAGAAAAAGGAAGAAATTGTAATTTTAACCGCTAACTATAAAGGAAAAGAAAACAACAGCATTCTTTCTACTTTAAGAAAACAAGGTTTTTCTCGTGTAATACACCAAGGGCAAGTAACGAAAATAAAAGATTTACTTAAGGATGAAATAAAGGTATCAGATAATAATATCCAAGTTGTAATTGACCGTCTAATTATTGATAAGACTGATATTAAAGGTAGGATTGCTGATTCTGCACAAACTGCCTTTTTAAAAGGAAATGGAGAATGCAATGTTTTAATCCAACAGGAAAATCACCATTTTTCTAATAAATTTGAATTAGATGGAATACAATTTGAAAAACCATCCACTCATTTCTTTGCATTCAATAATTCTTATGGAGCTTGCAGAAAATGTGAAGGTTTTGGCTCCATCCTTGGTATTGATAAAAAAAAAGTAATCATCAATGAAAGATTATCCGTTTATCAAGGTGTTGTAAGCTGTTGGAAGGGGGGGAAACTAAGCAAATGGAAGGATCGTTTTATTATTCGTTCTGCAAAGTTTAATTTCCCAGTACACAGGCCATACAATGAGCTAACAAAAGAAGAAAAAGTTATTCTTTGGAACGGAAAAGGAAAGTGCAAAGGGATACAACAGTTTTTTCAAAAATTAGACAGCCAAAAATACAAAATACAAAACAGAGTTCTTATTGCTAGATATAGAGGGAAAACAGATTGTGATGAATGTGATGGATCCAGGTTAAGAAAAGACGCTCTTTACGTACAAGTTGCAGGAAAGAGTATAGCTAATATTGTAAAAATGAATATTGAGCAAGCACTTTTATTCTTCAAAAATATAAAACTAGATACTAATAACAGTAAAATTGCTGACCGACTAACACAAGAAATAACAAGTAGATTACACTATTTAAATGAAGTGGGACTAAGTTATCTTACCCTAGATAGAGAATCAAACACTCTATCAGGTGGGGAATCGCAAAAGATTAACCTTGCCACTTCTATTGGGAGTTCATTAGTAGGTGCTATGTACATATTAGATGAGCCCAGTATTGGTTTGCATTCCATGGATACCAAACGACTTATCAAGATATTGAAAGAACTGAGAGATATTGGTAATACGGTAATAGTAGTTGAGCATGATGAGGAAATAATGGAACAAGCCGACCAAATTATTGATATTGGCCCTGAAGCAGGAATTCATGGAGGAGAAATTATTTTCCAAGGAAAATTAAAAGATATTTATAAAGAGAAAAAAAGTTTAACAACTCAATATCTTGCCGGAAAACTAGTAATTCCTGTACCTAAAAAAAGAAGAAGTACTAAAGATAGGATTATTATTGATAGGATTAATAAACATAATCTAAGAAATATAAGTGTAGAGTTTCCTTTAAACGGTCTCACATTAGTTACAGGAATGAGTGGATCTGGAAAATCAACATTAGTAAGAGATATATTAAAACCTGCTTTAAATACTCATTTCGGTGATTTCAGCAAAGCAAATAAGAATTACGAAAATATAAGCGTCAGCACAAAAAACCTAACTAAATTAGAGTTTATTGAACAGAATTCTATTGGAAAATCATCAAGATCAAATCCAGCAACCTATATAAAAGTATATGATGACATCAGAAAACTATTTACTAGACAACCTTTATCTGAAACTAGAAAATACAAAATAGGATTTTTTTCTTTTAATATTGATGGTGGTAGATGCGAACATTGCAAAGGAGAAGGAGAAACAACTGTAGAAATGCAGTTTATGGCAGATGTACATTTAAAATGTGAACACTGTGAAGGAAAGCGTTTTAAAAAAGAAATACTAGAAATAAAAGTTGGGGATAAGAACATCTCGGATATCTTAAATTTATCCGTTTATGAAGCTATTGAGTTTTTTGAAAATAATAATGAAACAAGTATTGCACGAAAACTAAAACCCTTACAAGATGTTGGACTAAACTATATAAAACTTGGACAATCCTCCAACACACTAAGTGGTGGTGAATCGCAAAGAATAAAATTAGCTTCATTTTTAGGTAAAGGAAATACACCTGAAAAAACATTATTCATTTTTGATGAACCAACTACGGGTTTACATTTTCATGATATAAATAAACTCCTAAATTCCTTCTATGCTCTCATTGAAAAAGGACATTCAATTGTTTGCATTGAACATAATTTAGATGTCATAAAATGTGCCGACTGGATAATTGACCTTGGTCCTGAAGGAGGTGATAAAGGAGGCTATATTGTATTTACAGGAACACCTGAAGAAATCGTAAACTGCAAAGAATCAATTACTGGTCAGTTTCTTAAAAAGAAACTTTAATTACTTACAATTCAAATAATTCTGTAAAATAATAGTTGCACTTACTTCATCTACCAGTGCTTTATTTTGTCTTCCTTTCCTCTTAATTCCGCTCGCCAAAATACTTTGCTTAGCAATCTTAGAAGTAAAGCGTTCATCAATTTGATGTACAGGAATTGCAGGGTATTTTTTCTGTAAGCGTTTAACAAAACCATTTACATGTCCAGTACTATCAGTATTGCTACCATTTAGGTTTTTAGGATCGCCTACTACAAAGCATTCAATACTATCTTTCTGAACTAAATCAGCAATAAAATCATCTAATAAATGAGTTAGTACAGTCGTTAAACCACCAGCAATAATTTGCATTGCATCCGTAATTGCAATACCTGTTCGCTTAGCACCAAAATCAATACCTAGAGCTTTCCCCATTATTGTTTCACTATTTGATAAGCAACTCCTTCAGGCATCACTTTTATAGCATATGTTCCTGCAGTGTACTTTTTAATATTAAATGAAATTGCCCCTTCCTGATTTTCTATTTTCTCTACTAACCTACCTGAACTATCATATATTTCAACACAATGATTCTTATCATCATTAAATCTAAGGTTAAAACTACCCATAGTTGGATTTGGAAATAATTCAAAATCAATTTTACTTTCAACTACAGCTGATGGAGAAATATACATAGGTGGGAAAACAATATAATCAATCCAAGCACAATCTTGTCCATCTGATAATCCACCATCTTTTTCATATTCCCATTTAAAAGTATTTTGCCCTACACTTACCGGGAAAGAAATAAAACTCCAAGCATTATCTATACCTGACCACTCTCCTACTTTATTTCCATTAACTTTAAATTTAAGCTCATCATAATCCTGTTCTGACGAAACAAATTTGAAAAATGAAATATCACCAGGAGATGTTACATCAACAGTTATTGAAAGTTCTGATTCCTCATTATCAGGAATAGCGCCAGACTTTGAGGAATAATCTCCTTCATAGGTTTGAGTATTATCAATTGTCCAAGGAAAAGCACCTTGTACCCAAGCATAGTTTGTGAAATCTCCTGTTTCATAATCTTCATCAATAATACCTACTACTGCATTAAAGCTATGGTTATGCGAATACACCCCATCATTAACATCATAAGAAAATTCAACATAAGTTCCTAAAGGAGTATTAGCATCAACTGTAATGTTAAAGACTGTGGCTTGTTGCTGATTGATATTTAATGAATTCATATTTACTGAAGCAGTATTTATTGTTACATAGGAAGATAAACTTCCTAAAGTAGCTATTAAATTATCAATATCAGCATGTCCTGTATTCGTTGCATTTATAATAAGCTCTAAAGTTTCACCAGCATCTAACCTTCCATTTCCATTTCCTAAAGTTGCATCATTAATAGTAAAAGTGGTATGATCTAATACGGGAGCATTTAACACTACATTAATAGTTGAACTCCAAGTGTTGCTTAAATTATCTATCATGTCGAGCGTAAACACCACTACATGCTGATCAACTACATTATTTGCAACTTGGAAAGTAAAAGGAGTAGGGATACTTAAAATCTGTGAAGGATTAATTATAGGGATAGCTGCTGAATTAGTAATTACTGTAACTGCTGGATTAGTAGTTGATAAAGTAACATTAACAGAATTTGCATTTACTGATCCTACATTTTGGACATCAACATCCATACTGATTAATTCATTATAATCTACTAAGGAGTTATTATTACCAGCAACATCATCAATTGTATTTGTCGCATAGATTACATAAGGACCTGTAGGAGAGATAATTTGAATTGTACCTTGATATGGTTGTTTAAATTGCTTAGTAACTACAATATCTACAGTTCCAACATTGGCTATTGCAGGAAAAGTTAAATTCACAATTCCAGTAACATCAGCTAATTGTGCATCTAAAAGCACGCCATTCATTGAAATAGCTACATATGCATTCTCTTCAGCATTAACTGAAAACGTAGTTGTACCAACAGGAGTAGCAGAACTATGAGAAACATTAAGCACAATAGGAACTCCAATATATGGCATAAGCGAAGGATCTCCCATTAGATGATAAATCTCCCAATAGTACTGCTCAGCACCACCTGCTTGGGTAACAGCCAAATTTCCTGAATGAATCATTTGCCCTGCTGTAATAAACCAATCAGTCTTTTGTTCACCATTCTCATGCATTAAGCAATCAAAAAGTGCTAAACCTGTACCAGCATAAGTTGGATTTGCTGAAATACTTCCATTACCAACTGCCCACCAGAAATCTTCATTCCAATACGTATTATTTGAGCCTCCAATATAACCTACAGCACCTTTATTGCTAGCTCTTAAAAGTCCTTCTCCAAAACAAACAGGAACATCAAATTTATTAGACTGACAACAGTTACCCACCATAAATCCATACTCATCATTATTTTGTAAACCAGATATATCAGAAGTTGTAAAACTAGGGTCCGCCCAACCATTAGAACCACAATGGGCTGTATAATTTGCAAAACCAACCCCCTCGCTAACATCAGAAATAATAGCTGCTGAAGCTACTGACATATCAGATGTGATTGGAGTACCTGAACCATATAAGTAATTATAAATCGTTAAGCCATGAGCAGTATTAAAATAATTATCAGTCCCATAATTTATTTGTCCATTTCCATAAGTAGGTGCCATAGAAGCATCTACTCCTGCAACCAATACTACCTCATCTAAAAAGGAAGGGTCAGAAAATGTATATTGTTCGTGTGTTAGAGTTTTATATACTTGAGCCTCTACATCAACAGAACTTAAAGCTGAGAATCTACCATAATACATTTCAGGGTAGAAATCACCATTTCCATCAAACTCACAGAAATACATATCCGACAGATGATTACCATTATTAAAGGATGGTACTTGTCCGTCATCTCCTACAATTAATAAATAAGTTGGTGCAGGATCATTAAGGGTTGCATTGTCATACATATCTTTTAAATAAGAATGTATAGATGCTGTTGTATTCCCTACTGCAGGGTCGTTAGTATAACCCTCAACTACCATAAATCCTTTTTTAGTTTTCCATTGTACTAGTGGCTGTAGGGCAGTTTGGAATGCAGGATCAGAAACAATTACATATTTTACAGGATAAGTAGTAATTACATCCTTTTCTTGGATTGGTATATAATTTAAACAGCTTTTAAACAAATGTTCAAATTCTGGAGAATAGTATCTTTTTTTATTCGCAAGGTGTGCTGAAATATCTATATTTTTAAATACTACTTTCACCTCCATTTTAGTAATTATCTTAAGTTCATTAGCTACAGGATTGTATTGAAAAGGAGCAATTGAAATTCTAGCCAACTGCTGTCCTCTCATTTTTCCTAAAAATTCAGTAGTAATTAACTTATTAGCATAAAAATCATTGTTTGCATAGTACTCCTCATTAAAGAAAAAAGGAACAGTTTCAGCATCCTCACTTTTTGATATTGAAGGTTGTGATGGGAAAATTAAATTATCAATCCCATAATCAGACAAAGAAATTATCTTTTCTTCTTTATTCATGATCTTAACACTCACCTCTGACTCTAAAGGAATATTGATTAACTCCTCTAAAACAGGCAATTCAGCATTTCCTTTTAGTGCATTTTCACCATAACCTGATACAATTAATTTCACAAAATCTCCTGCATTGGTTTTTACATTCATAGTTTGAAATCCAGAAAGATGATTTATAAAAGTAAATTCAGTAAGAGTTTTTTCTGTTATTGTAAGTTGATTATTGGTTTCGGTAAGTGTAACATCAGTAGCTGATACGCTAAAACTTAACACAAGAATTAGGTTTAAAAAAAGGTTTTTCAAATTCATAATTAAATTAATTTGAAACAAAAATACGATATTTTAGTTTTGGCAACTAATTTTTTAACACACATCTTACACATTAAAAAAAACTACAAAACTGTAACCTTTTAGTTTTTTACTCGTAAATGATATTGGCCTAATCAAAAGGTTAAGATTTTTTATTCAACAACAACCCATTGATCAGCCTCCTAGGGCTACTTGATGTGTATCTAACTTATTAAACAATGGGGGATTCTTGTGTTTCAAAGCGTCCTGTAAAGCTCCTTTTCTTGCATTTAATTCCTATTGTCATACACACAATACCATGTGAAGCTAAAAATGGACTCCAATTCTGAATACTTGATTGATAGCTAATATAACTAGGAATAATAATGCTTGGTAATATAGTTGTAGTATTTTGAATAGACAGTAGATCCAAAATAATCATTACCATTTCTTATTCCATCAGATTCAAGGTAAGTGGCAAAAGTATTAGTTCCATTATTTGTAGCTGAACTTATTGTTACTGCACTACAATCTCTAATAGTTTGACTAAAAGGAAAAATAGGAATAAGTTACCGATAGAAGAATAAAAAATATTCTTATCATAATACTTATTTCATAATTTATTGAAGAATCAATTTCTTATTAATGATATTATCATTAGTTTCTATTTCTAAGAAATAGATTCCTTTAGCATTATTAGTAAGATCAATCTGTTTGGTATACTCACCAATGAACTGCTCTAAGTTATCATTTATTAACTCCTCTCCTATTATATTTAAGATTCTAACTCTTAAGCTCTGCTTAGTATCTGAAGTGAAGCTGATATTAAATACATCTCTTGAAGGATTAGGATAAATACCTAAGTTATTGATAGATGTATTTCCTTCAAGTCTAATAGAAGTTGGTTGTGTCCAGAAGATTGGAGATGTCCAACCTGCAGAACGATAAGCTCCTCCTGTTGGGTCACACCAAGTTCTAGCTGATGCTCTATAAGCTTGTCCTGGTGTTAAACCATTCTTAGACTTACTAAGTACTGGATAGAATACTCCAAAGCCACCAGCAGTTGTCCAAGCACCACCAGTAGTGTCTGGTCTTAACTTAATACGTGCAAAACTATAAGCTGCTGTAGTATCCCAAGCAAATGTAGCTTTTGTAGTTGT
>Ga0257121_1000234_pt1 | contig 48981 bp, 46 predicted proteins | sample SI106_100metaG_FD_190180 | JGI IMG/M metagenome (GOLD analysis project Ga0257121, IMG submission 190180) | Marine microbial communities from Saanich Inlet, British Columbia, Canada - SI106_100 | ecosystem: Environmental > Aquatic > Marine > Inlet | place: Canada: British Columbia | collected...
GCTCTCCAAGAAAAAGATTCTCAGAAGATATTAAATCTACTTTATCGTATTGATTTATCTGAAGAAGTTGTAAAAAATGAAATGAAGCAAACAGATCTTTCTTTTACCGAAATGATTTCTGAAATGATTGTTAAAAGAGAATTGAAAAAAGTAATTATGTATTATTATTACTCAAATCTTGAAAATCAATAGCATTTTACCACCTATATTAATAAAAATAGATAATTTTGCGTTCAACTTTACTTACTAGTTATGGATAAGTTTTCCTTTTTAGGATCAATACATTCAGGAATGATTGAAAAGATGTATGATAGATATCTACACGATCCTAATAGTTTAGAAGAAGAGTGGGTCAGATTCTTTCAAGGTTTTGACTTTGCTAAAGAGGTATACTCTGAAGAGGATATACCTCAGATATTTCAGAAAGAATTTAAAGTTATAAACTTAATAGATGCATACAGAAAAAGTGGACATTTATTTACCAAAACAAATCCCGTAAGAGAGAGAAGACAATATTCTCCAACTTTAGATATTCAGAATTTCGGATTAGAAGAATCTGATATGGAAGTAGAATTTCAGGCTGGAGAACAAGTAGGAATTGGACCTTCAAAACTTTCAGATATTATCGCTCATTTGGAAAAAGTATATTGTCAATCTATTGGAGTGGAATACATGTATATCCGTGATCCAAAAGAAATAGATTGGATTAAAAACAGATTACATAAAAATGCTAACACACCAAATTTTGATACACAGCAAAAAAAACATATTCTACATAAATTAAATCAGGCAGTTGCTTTTGAAAATTTCTTACACAAGAAATTCGTGGGACAAAAACGATTTTCATTAGAAGGGGCAGAATCTTTAATCCCAGCATTGGACGCATTAGTAGAACATAGTTCGGATTTAGGAGTAGAAGAGTTTGTAATGGGGATGGCTCACAGAGGGAGATTGAATGTGCTTGCCAATATTTTTAATAAAACATATAAAGAAATTTTCTCAGAGTTTGAAGGAATATTATATGAAGATGACTTTATTTCAGGAGATGTAAAATACCATCTAGGATTTACTTCAGTTCAGAAGTGCAATAATGGAAATGATGTAAAGTTAAGTTTATCTCCAAATCCATCTCATTTGGAGGCGGTTGATCCTGTTGTAGAAGGAATAACAAGAGCAAAGTTAGATAGCCAGTACAATGGTGATTCTAAAAAAATATTGCCAATTTTATTACATGGTGATGCGGCACTTGCAGGACAAGGTGTGATATATGAAGTAATACAAATGGCACAATTAAATGGGTACAAAACAGGAGGTACAATCCATATTACAGTTAATAATCAGGTTGGATTTACAACAAATTATTTGGACGGAAGGTCAAGTACTTATTGTACAGATGTTGCAAAAGTGACTTTATCTCCAGTATTTCATGTTAATGGTGATGATGTTGAAGCCGTTGTTCATGCATTAAAATTAGCAGTTGAATACCGACAAAAATATAATAAAGATGTATTTATCGATTTATTATGTTATCGTAAATATGGACACAATGAAGGAGATGAACCAAGATTTACTCAACCCAAATTGTATGAGTTAATTTCTAAACATCCAAATCCTAGAGAGATTTATAAGCAAAAATTGATGAATGAAGGCGTAGTAGAAGCGGGTATTGCAAAAGAATTAGAGAAAGATTTCCAAGATCTGTTACAAGACAGATTTGATGAAGCAAAGGAGATTAAGAAAGCAAAAATTACACGTTTCTTAAAAGAAGAGTGGAGTGATATAAAAAGAACTTTTGATGCTGATTTTGCAGGTTCATCATTAACTAATATTAATCAGAAAAAATTAAAGAAACTATCAAAATATTTATACGATATTCCAGAATCAGAAAAATTATTCAAGAAGACTAGGAAGTTACTTTCAGATAGAAAAAAGATGGTAGAGGAAACGGATAAATTGGATTGGGCAATGGGAGAGTTATTGGCTTACGCTTCTCTTTTAGACGAAGGACATGATGTAAGGTTAAGTGGACAAGATGTGGAGAGAGGGACTTTTTCTCATAGGCACGCAATTCTTAAAGTAGAACATTCGGAAGAGGAAGTCTGTCCTTTAAATACGATAAGTGAAAATGCCAATTTTGAGGTCTATAATTCCTCACTTTCAGAATATGGAGTACTTGGTTTTGATTATGGTTACTCTATAACTTTGCCTAATACGCTTACTATCTGGGAGGCACAATTTGGGGATTTTAGTAATGGAGCTCAAATAATGTTGGATCAATTTATTTCTTGTGCGGAGGATAAATGGAAGGTGATGAGTGGATTGGTAATTTTATTGCCTCACGGATACGAAGGACAAGGAGCTGAACATTCTTCCGCTAGATTGGAAAGATATTTACAAATGTGTGCTAAGTATAATATGCAAATAGTGAATTGTACTACTCCCTCTAATTTCTATCATGTATTAAGAAGGCAACTGAAAAGAGAATATAGAAAACCTTTAGTTATATTTACTCCTAAAAGTTTATTGAGGCATCCAAAATGCGTCTCTTCAATTTCAGATTTGGCAGATGGAAAATTTGAAGGAATAATTGATGATAAAATTAATGCTGAAAAAGTAAAGAAGTTAGTATTTTGTAGTGGAAAAATATATTACGAATTACTAGAAAGAAGAGAAGAAACAAAATCAGAAGAAGTTGCATTAGTAAGATTAGAACAAATATTTCCATTAGATATTGAACGGATAAAGGAACTGATTAAAAAGTATGATTCAAAAGAATTACTTTGGGTACAAGAAGAGCCAGAAAATATGGGAGCTTGGACATTTATTTTATCTCAATTAAGAGACTTAGGCATAAATGTAATCTCCAGAAGTGCTTCAGCAGCAACTGCGAGTGGTTCTAGTAAAAGATCTGCCGCGCAGCAAAATGAAATAATTGATAAAGTTTTTAAATAAATTAAGACATGTTATTAGAAATGAGAGTCCCAAGTCCGGGAGAATCTATATCGGAAGTTGAAATTGCAGAATGGCTAGTTGAAGATGGCGATTATGTAGAAAAAGATCAATCTATTGCAGAGATAGATTCTGATAAAGCAACTTTGGAATTACCAGCTGAAGAAAGTGGGACCATCAAAATTGTTGTAGATGATGGTGAAACAGTTGCAGTAGGAGATATTGTATGTATTATTAATACTTCTGCAAAAGGAGAATCAAAAATAAAAGATACTAAAGAGGAAGTTAGTGAAACTCCAAAATCAACTTTAAATTCAGAAACAAATTTAGGAGTTGAAAAAGCAACTCCATTGGCATCTGCTATGATTAGTGAGCATGATATTTTGGTAAATGAGTTAAAAGGAACAGGAGAGGCTGGTAAAATTACTAAGAGTGATGTGTTAGGGGCGATCCAAGGTAATTCTACTGATGGTCCAAGAGGAACTTCAAGAAAGAAAATGTCTTCTTTAAGAAGAAAGATTGCAAGGAGATTAGTTTCTGTTAAAAATGAAACAGCTATGCTGACTACTTTTAATGAAGTAGATATGACAGAAATATTTAAAATCAGAAAAGAATATAAAGAACAATTTAAAGAAAAATATGGAGTTGGTTTAGGGTTCATGTCTTTCTTTACTAAGGCAGTTACTACTGCTTTACATGAGTTTAAAGATGTAAACGCAATGATTGATGGGAATGAAGTAATTCACCATAATTATACAGATATCGGTATTGCGGTAAGTGCACCAAAAGGATTGATGGTTCCTGTGGTTAGAAATGCAGAATTGATGACTTTTCAAGAAATAGAAACAGATATTAAGCGTTTGGCAATAAAAGCTAGAGATGGTAAAATTACGATTCAAGAAATGTTAGGTGGTACATTTACCATTACAAATGGTGGAGTATTTGGTTCTATGTTATCAACTCCAATTATTAACCCTCCTCAATCAGCAATTTTAGGAATGCATAATATTATAGAACGACCAATGGCGATTGATGGTAAAGTTATGATTAGACCAATGATGTATGTAGCTCTTTCGTATGACCACAGAATAATTGATGGTAGAGAATCAGTAGGGTTCTTGTGTAGAGTAAAAGAATATTTAGAAGATCCAACTACTTATTTACTAGAGGGAGATATTAAAAAAACCTTAGGTATATAAATTTACTAGATAATAATATAACTATTCTTAATTGCTAGTATTATACTTCCCAAGTATCTCCTGAGTTTATAATTTCATCAATAGTCTTAAACTTAGAATTTTCTTTCTCGTGTTCTATTTGAGAAAGAACTCCACTGTCAAAAGTTTTTCTTTTAACACTTCGTATAATTCCTAATGCCGCAGGAAATTCTGGTGGTTGCATACGAGCTAACATAGAATGCAGAGTAGGATCCTCTTCTTTAGCGTCATGAACTAAAACATCTTCTTCTTTCACTCCATTTTCACCAATAGTAACTACTTCTAATTTTAATCCATTAAGAGTAATTCCTTTATTCATCTCTGATCCAAAAATCATTGGTTTACCATCTTCTAAAATAAGTTGAGCGTCTTTTTTAAAATCTTTTCCAGTAATAGCATCAAAAGTTTTGTCATTAAAGATAACACAGTTCTGTAATATTTCAATTAAGGATGTTCCTCTATGTTGTTCTGCCTCTACGAATATTGATTGCATTAACCTTGGGTTAGTATCTACAACTCTTGCAAAGAAGGAAGATTGTGATCCTATTGCCAAGTCAGATGGAGAAAATGGAGTATCTGTAGTTCCATGTGGATTCGATTTTGTTTTTATGCCCTTTTGAGAAGTTGGAGAAAATTGACCCTTAGTAAGTCCATAAATCTCATTATTAAAGAGTAGAATATTAATATCAATATTTCTTCTAAGAGCATGGATAAAATGATTACCTCCAATTGCTAAAGCATCTCCATCTCCAGTAATTTGCCATACACTTAGATTTGGATTTGCTAATTTAATTCCAGTTGCAAAAGCAGGTGCTCTACCATGAATACTGTGAAATCCATAAGTATTCATGTAATATGGGAATCTTGAGGAGCATCCTATCCCAGAGATAAAAACAAACTCTTCTTTTTTTCTTCCTAAATTTGGAAGAGCTTTTTGCATAGAATTTAATATGGCATAATCTCCACATCCTGGACACCATCTAATTTCCTGGTCGCTTGTAAAGTCTTTTTTTGTTAAATTCTCCATATTTACTAGTCTAATAGAGTTTTAAAATGAGATTCAAGTTCTAAGGTTGTAAAAGGAAGTCCTTGCAATTTATTATATTGTTCAAAAATTATTCCTTGAAAGTTCATCCTTAAATAATTAGCAAATTGTCCAGAGTTTAATTCACAGACTACAATCTTTTTATATCTATTTAGTAACTCTAATGTGTTTTTTGGTAGAGGATGAATGTAATTAAATTGGGTTAACGCAATACTCTTGCCCTCATTTATTAGATTATCTACAGATGAATATAAAGATCCATAAGTTCCTCCCCATCCAATAACTAATAAATCAGCATTTGTTTTTCCATAAACCTCTTGAATTGGAATTATTTCTGATATTTTTTTTATTTTTTCAGATCTTATATTACACATCTTTTCATGATTTTCTGAATCATAAGAAACATTACCTGAAATATCTTCTTTTTCCAATCCTCCTAATCTATGTTCTAATCCTTTCGTGCCAGGTATGGCTAATTTTCTAGCAAGTGTTTTCTTATCTCTGAAATACGGTTGATAATTCTCACCTTCTTTTGCAATTAAAGGAGTAATATCTGGCATGTCTTTTATAGTTTTTATTTTCCATGGTTCTGATCCATTTCCTAAATATCCATCTGAAAGTAAAATAACAGGAGTATTATATTCTAGAGTAATTTTTGATGCCATAAATGACCAGTCAAAACAATTTGATGGAGTTGAGCATGCAATTACAACTGCTGGACTCTCTCCATTTCTACCATAAAGAGCTTGCATCAGATCTGATTGTTCTGTTTTTGTAGGAAGACCAGTAGAAGGACCTCCTCTTTGTACATCTACTACTACTAAGGGTAATTCTGTCATTATAGCTAATCCCAAAGCTTCACCTTTTAGTGAAAAACCAGGCCCTGAAGTTGTTGTAATTCCAAGGTTCCCAGCAAAACTAGCTCCTATAGCAGAGCAAATTCCAGCTATTTCATCTTCAGCTTGAAATGTTTTTACTCCAAGATTTTTATATTTCGCTAGCTCATGAAGTATATCAGAAGCAGGAGTTATTGGATAAGATCCTAAAAACAGTTCTTTACCAGATTTTTCAGAAGCTGCAATAAATCCCCATGCAATCGCTTGATTACCCATAACATTTCGATATCTCCCTTTTTCTAGATTTGCAGACTTTACTGTATATGATGAAGAAAAAGCTTCAATAGTATTTGCAAAATTATATCCAGTATGAAGAACTTTAATATTCCCTTTTGCTATTTCTGATTTTTCTGAGAATTTTTTATTAATAAAATTCTCAGTAGGAGTCATTGGGCGATTAAACATCCAATAAACAATACCAAGAGCAAACATATTTTTTGATTGGCTAATACTTTTTGAACTTAACTTGCTATCTTTTAAAGACTCTCTTGTTAACTTACTTATTGGAGCTTCAATAACTTGAAATTCATCTAATGAATTATCAGATATCGGTGAGTTATCGTACCCCGCTTTTTCAAGATCTTTTTTTGTAAAAGAATCTATATTTACAATAATTATTCCACCTTTCTTAATAGATTTTCTATTTGATTTTAGTGCAGCAGGATTCATAGCAACTAATACATCTGCAATATCTCCTGGGGTGTTTATATGAATACTTCCAATATGTATCTGAAATCCAGATACTCCTGCAATAGTACCTTGAGGAGCTCTAATTTCTGCAGGATAGTCTGGGAAAGTAGATAAGTCGTTTCCTAACAGTGCTGATGTATTAGTAAACTGATTTCCGCTAAACTGCATTCCATCTCCTGAATCCCCTGCAAATTTAATCACAACCTTTTCTAAGTCAATAGGTTCTGTATTTTTTTTCATTTTTATTTTGAGGAAATTTAGTGATTACAAAAGTACAAACCTTAATTATACTTATAAACTTATTTTTCATTTTTTTTTAAGTAATTTAGATTCATAATAAATTATTTTTACATGTAATTTCATAGAGAAAAATCTATATTTTTGTAACTTAAATATAATAATTAAAAAATAATATAATGGCAATTAGAATTACTGATGATTGTATCAATTGTGAAGCATGCGAACCGGAATGTCCAAATACTGCAATTTATGCACCAGACGAAGCATGGAAATTTTCTGATGGCACTACTGTAGATGATGATGAACAAAGAGAAGATGGTGGGTTTTCAGATGAATTCTTTTATATAGCTACAGATAAATGTACTGAATGTAAAGGGTTTAATGAAGAACCAGCATGCGCTGCAGTTTGTCCGGTAGATTGCTGTATTGATGATGAAGATCATGTAGAATCAGAAGAAGAATTATTAGCAAAAAAAGATAGATTACACGCTTAAATAGATTTTAATAATTTACAAACAAAAGGTCAGATAATTATCTGACCTTTTTAATTAGTTATTATTTGAAATAACTTCTTTTATCTTATCTCCTAATTTTTGTTTTAGAATTTCTTGAATCCCTTGATTTAACGTTATAGTTGCGGATGGACATCCATTACATGCTCCGCTTAGATTTACAGAAACCACACCATCTTTATATGAATGTAAAGTTATTGCACCACCATCAGATTCAACAGCTGGGCGAATATATTCATCTAAGATATCAGCAATTTCTCTCTCATCTCCATTAAATTCTCTTTTCTCATTTGTTACTTTTGAATCTTCCTGTATTTCTTCAATTGGCTCTGACTGAATATTATCGGTGTGATTTATAATCTCAATCGAGTTTAGGTAATCTGAAATATACAAACGGACTTGAAGTGCAATATCATCCCAATTAACATTCTCTGTTTTATTTATAGACACAAAGTTTGTACTTATAAAGACACTTTTTATAAAAGGAAGTTTAAATAATTCATTTGCTAGTGGGATATTTTTTGCTTGGGAAGCATCTAAAAATTCTAAGCTTTTATCTGCAAGCATTCTGTTCGAAACAAATTTCATTACCTCCGGATTTGGAGTGCTTTCTACATATATACTATAATTCATATCTTATTTTTTACATTAGCAAAAATACTAACATATAATATTATGGAGGATAATTATATGATGTATTTTCGTTGTCACATTAATGAGGATTAATTTCTTTTAATTGTATTTCTTCCTGAAAGAAGAATCGAGCACTTTTTTCAAAAGATTCAGTGTAGTTAGAAACATAAAAATGATGTTCAGTTAATTCTCTAGTATTTAGTAGATCATCTTCTTCAAGTTGTTTGGCAATGTACTTTGCAACAATATTAGCTGAATCAATTACAGTTACTTTTCCGTTATAATAATCTTTAATTTCCTGATGAATTAGAGGGTAATGCGTACAAGCAAGTATCAAATGATCAATATTAGCTAATTTTTTATTGGATAAATAATTAGCAATTACTGTATGGCTAATATCCTCATTAATGAATCCTTCCTCAATCATTGGGGCAAGTAGTGGAGTAGCTAAAGAAGATACTTTTGAGCTATTGCATAATTTTATTATTTTATGCTCATATACATTTGATTTAATTGTTGCTTTTGTTCCAATAACGCCAATATTATAATCAGCACACACTTTTACTACTTCTTTAATAACAGGATCAATTACATTAAATACAGATATATTTTTAGCTTCTTTTTTTACAACATCAAAAGCAACAGAAGAAGCAGAATTACATGCAATAACGATTGCTTTGCAATTTTGATTCACAAGAAACTTACTGATTTTTGTGCTAAAATTGACTATTGATTCTTCAGATTTTTCACCATAAGGCAAATGTTTTGTGTCTCCAAAATAAATAATTGATTCGTTTGGCATTTGCTCTTTTAGAGCATGAGCAACCGTTAAGCCACCAATACCAGAATCAAATATACCAATTGGAGAATTTTTCATGATTTAAAGGTATAAAAAAAGCATCTTATTAAGATGCTTTTCTAAGATTTATATTTAAGAATAGATTATATTTTTAATGCTAACTTTACTTTCTCTAGAATGTCTTCACTATCTTTTGAGTACAGTATAAAACCTGAACTACTATCTAATATATATGTATATTTTCCTTTTTCTGCAACTACGTCAATAGCATTTTGAGCTTTTTCTAATATAGGTTGTAGTAACTCTTGTTCTTTTTCTTGTAAAGAAGCTTGTGCAGATTGCTGGAACGTGGTTAATCTTTGTTCTAATCCTTGAATTTCAGATATTTTATCTTGTTTTGTAAGCTCGTCATAACTTTCTTCATTATTTTTAAACTCTTCTACCATAGATTGATATTCAGTCTGCATAGACATTAAATGACTCTCTAACCCATTTAGTTCATCTTGCAATGTAGTTTGCATAGATGTCCTTTCTGGCATTAATGAAATCAATTCTTGGTAGTTAATGTGTCCAAATTTTTGAGCAGAAGAACCTAAAGTTAATAGTCCGAATATTGCTAATAGTGCTAATTTTTTCATTTTATTTTTCATTTTATTTTTTTAATTTCTGTTTAGTATCCCATCAATTCTAATACCTTATCCGACTTATCTAAGTCTGGATTTGAATACAACATGATTAAATCACTTGAAGCGTCAAAAATAATAGAATATTTATTACTGGCCGCTAATTGTTGTATCGCATCAAAAATACGATCTTGTATTGGTTTTATTAAATCTTGTCTTTTCTTGTAAAGATCTCCATTATTCCCAAAATATTTCTGTTGCAATAATTGAACAGATTTTTCTTTTTCCATAATAGCTTCTTCTCTTTTGGTTTTCATTTCAGACGTAAGTAATACTTGCTCAGATTGGTAGTCTCTGTACATTTGTTCTACTTCTTCATAAGCTAATTCAATTTCAGATTGCCATTCTTTAGAAAAATCATCAATTTTTTCTTCGGCTTGTGCAAATTCTGTCATTTTTGACAGAATATAATCTGAGTCTACATAAGCGAATTTTTGTGCGTAAGTACCTATTGAAGTCATTAGAATTACAATAAGTAAGAATAGTGTTTTTGTTGTTTTCATAATTATTTATTTTAAAAAGTTTGTCCTATAGAAAAATGAAACTGTCCGATATTTGCATCTGGATTTCCAGGAATTTCATCTAATCCCCAACCATAATCAAGTCCCATAAGCCCCATCATTGGTATGGTAATTCTTACCCCGACACCAACAGATCTTTTAACTGAAAATGGATTGAAGTAATCAAAATTATCCCAAGCATTACCAGCCTCTAAAAATCCTAAGGCATATACAGTTGAAGTCGGATTAAGACTAATTGCATATCTTAATTCTGCTGAATATCTGTTAAAGATAGTTCCTCCTGTTTGTGGAGAAACAGAATTGTTAGAATAACCTCTTAACGAGATTAATTCTCTACCATCAAACTGATATCCCATTCCGCTCATTCCATCTCCACCTAGATAGAATCTTCCGAAAGGAGCAGCTCCAACTCCTTTGTTATACATTCCTAAATACCCTATCTCCATACGAGTTGCAAGAACTAATTTATCTGTAAAAGCAGAATACCATTTGGATTTAAAATTCCATTTATAATATTCTATAAATTTATACAATTTTTGCTCAAGTAAGACCTCTTTTTCCTGAGAGCTACATTCATCACAAACAATGTCCTCTATTGTAGGAACACCTGTAAATAGAGAATAAGGAGGAGTAAGTTTTAGATCTAAACTAAATTGAGAACCTCTTCTTGCATAGATTGGTTGATCAACAGAATTTCTTCCAAAATTGGCATTAAAGTTAAGATCATTTGCTGTTCCATCAGTAAAACTAAAAAATGATTGAGAATTTTCCAGATGATATTGTTGAAATCCTAGTGAATTACTATATGTAAAAAAGTCGTCAGGAACTTGTAATCTTTTACCTAAACCAATGGTAACTCCTGTAATCTGAGTTCTTTCTCTTTCTTCTCCATCTTGTCCGTTTGAAAACACATTTTTATATAAAGACACACTTAATGAAGTTGGTTTTTTACCTCCAAGCCATGGCTCCATAAACGCAAGCCTATAATTTTGGTAATATATTCCATTGGAAGATGCGGAAATCATAAACTGTTGACCATCTCCAGAAGGTAATGGATCCCATAATTGTGGTTTGAAAATATTTTTGGTAGAAAAGTTGGTGAATTGAAATGATAGAGTACCAATCACTCTACCTCCTCCCCATCCTCCTTGTAGATTTAATTGGTCTGAAGATTTCTCTTCAACATTATAAGTAATATTTACGGTATTTTTTACTTGATCCGGATCAATATCAATATTTCCTAAAGTTTCTGGATTAAAATAATTTAATGCAGCTAACTCTCTTTGCGTTCTGATGATGTCTGATCGTTTAAATAAATCTCCAGGTTTAGTACGGATTTCTCTCATTATTACATGATCGTTTGTTTTAGTATTTCCGTTTACAATTACTTTGTTTATTCTGGCTTGTTGTCCTTCTCTGATTCTGATTTCTAAATCAATTTCATTATTTTCGGTAGCTACTTCTACAGGCGTAGCGTTAAAAAACAAATAACCATCGTCTAAGTATAATGAACTAATATCGTTCCCAGTTGCACTTCCGTAGATTCTACTATCTAATACAGTTTTGTCAAAAATATCTCCACTTTCAATAGATAGGATTCTAGAAAGTTCTTCATTGGTATAAATAGTATTTCCAACAAATGAGATGTTTCTGAATTTATAAGGTTCTCCTTCATAAATCCATACTTCAATAGTTAAAGTATTATCAGGATTTAGGTAATTTGTATCTTGTAGAATACGAGCGTCTCTGTATCCTTTCTGGTTGTATTTTTCAATTATTGCATTTAAATCAGATTCAAGATTGTCCTCATTAAATTTTGAAACTTTAAAGAATCTCCACCATTTTTTTTCTTTTGTTTCTTTCATCTTTTTTCTTACAGTAAAGTCAGATAGAGCATAAGTCATATCCGCTTTGTTAAAGAAATTTTTCTTCTTATTTTTTCTTAAATTTCTGCCATGAATAATTATTTCACGGATTTTCACTCTTTCTCCCTTATCAATATTAAAAGTTATAATAGAGGAGTTTATATCTTGTTTATCTTCTGATATTTGATAATCCACTTTTATGTTGTTGTATCCCTTATCTTTAAAATACAATTCAATTGTATAGATTGAATTATTTATTAAATTCTCTGATAGAACCTTGCCTCTCATCAATTTGAGTTGTTCTTTAAGTTCTGTAATATCGTGTTTCTTTATTTTCCCTTTAAAATTAAATTTTGCAAGTTTTGAATGCTCTTTTAATGAAATATTTAAGAATATATTTTCCTCTTCAATCTTAATTATATCAATTGAAATATCAGAAAACAAACCTTGTTTCCAAAGTTTCTTTATTGCTAAAGAAATATCTTCTCCAGGAATTAGAATTTTTTCTCCTAATTTTAATCCGCTAATACTAATTAGCGTGTTTTCATCCAAATATTTGATTCCAGTTACGCTAATTCCAGAGAGAGTATACTCAGTTGGAGATGAATAATCGGTAATATCTGTTTGAGAGAAAGTAAGAGTATTTCCTATAAAAATTATGATTAAAAATGCTATTAATTTCTTCAATTTTTTTCTTTTAGTTGTTCTGATATTTTTCCAAATCTTCTTTCTCTTTGTTGGAATTTATATATTGCTTCAAATAGGTCTTCTCTTCTGAATTCTGGCCATAGAATATCCGTAAAATACAATTCGGAATAAGCTATTTGCCATAATAAAAAGTTGCTTATCCTTTGTTCTCCGCTAGTTCTGATTAATAATTCAGGGTTAGGAACGCCTTTTGTAGTTAGATATTGTGAAAATAACTCTTCATTTATATTCTTCTCTGACACCTTATTTTTTACAATTTGTTTAATTGCATTAATTATTTCCCATCTACTACTATAACTAAGTGCTAAAATAAGTGTAGTTCTGCTTCCGTGCTTTGTTTTCTCTATTGCTTCTTTCAACTCTGATTGACATTTTTTAGGAAGTTCTTCAATATTTCCAATTGCTTCTAATCGAATGTTGTTATTTAAAAGAGTTTTTGTTTCTTTATTAATTGTAGAAACTAATAAGCTCATTAGAGCATTTACTTCCCTCTTTGGTCTGTCCCAATTTTCTGTAGAAAAAGCATAAAGAGTAATATATTTAAGTCCAATTTCAGCAGCTCCCTCTACTGTATCACGAACTGCTTTTACACCACTTTGATGTCCAAAAACTCTGAATTTGCCTTTGCTTTTTGCCCATCTACCATTTCCATCCATGGTAATAGCTACATGCTGTGGTAGCTTATCTGTATCAATTTCATCTTTATACATTAAGAGGAATTAGTAGTCGCAACCTTTTGTGTTTCCTTGAAGCCTGAAAGAAAGCGTAATTCCAGAAAAAGAATACCAATCATTATTAGTTTCATCTCCTCTTGCAATTCCTTCAGCTTGAGGTCCGTCTAAACTTCTATCAGAAAGCTCCATTGTTAGGAGATCAAATTCTGTAGGGAAAGGACTTCCAACATAAGTCATACTTACATCATCTAGATAATCAGTAAATGTTTTTCGTAGTCCGTATTCTAAAATAATATTAAAATTCTCTGAAACACCAATTTTCACTCCACCTCCAAATGGTATAGAAAGTTGAGTAATAGCGTATTTCTTTCTATTAGGAAAGGAAGTTGTGCCCTGACCTTCTGTTCCCAGATTTTGCAAATTGTACCATTGACCATCTGAAGCTTCTGCCTTAGGATTATGATTAAAAATAGCAGCTCCTATGAAAACAAATGGACTCCAACTATAAAGAGAGTTACCTGTTTCATATGGGAGAAAATTAAATTCTACTTGACCAGAAAGTTCAATAATATCTGATTTAAAATGTAAGTTTCTATTTTTCTTTATTGGATCAGAACTATTAGCATCATCTGCATAAATATTTGTGTAAAGTGCAGATGATTTAAAAGAAAACCTTCTGTCAAAATTTACCCGATAGGTAAGACCACCAGCCACATGGAGGTTGTTAAAATGAGTACTATTCATATCTCCTATATAGTATCCTGCTCCACCTAAAACACCAAATTCCTTATTTGGTTCATACTGAGCAAAAATATTTATAGAAGATGATATGATAAAAATAATAGATAAAAGGATCTTATTAAATCTAGTAAAAATATTCTTTGTATTTGTATTTTTCATAATTTTTAAAATATTATCAGCAAATATACTTAAAATGAAGTTTTTTTTACTCCAAAAACTAATTCCTTTTATCTGAACCCCACATTAACTTATTTCTGATGGTAGAAATAAAAGAACTATCCTTAGGTTCTATCAGATTTATTTTGAAGTCTGCTTTCTTTATTATTAACTCTAAAGATGAATCAAACGCTCTAGATCGAGAGTCTAAAGAAACTAGGGCAAGTTGATCTCTATCTTCAACTTTTAATCGGATAGATCTTTTCTCATTTATAATGATAGGACGAACATTTAAATTATGTGGAGCAATAGGAGCTATAATTATATTTTCTGTTCCTGGTAGAATAATAGGACCCCCGCAACTTAGTGAGTATCCTGTACTACCAGTAGGAGTAGAAATTAACAAACCATCTGCCCAATAAGAATTAAGGAATTCATCATCAATAAAAGCATCAATCCTTATCATAGAAGAAGTATCTTTTTTTACAATAGCAACTTCATTTAGTGCAAAGTTGGTTGTTCCAAAAAAATTATTTTCTGTTTCTAATTGAAGTACAGTTCTGCTTCTTATTTTGTATTCTCCTTTTAGAACATTGTCAACTGCAACATCAATTTGATCGGTAGAAATACTAGAAATAAATCCTAACCTTCCTGTATTAATTCCTAAAATTGGGATGTTACTTTCTCTAACATATGTAACAGCTTTTAGTAGAGTTCCATCTCCACCAATTGAAAAGAGAAAATCAATATTCTCATCAGATGTAATTCTTTCAAAAGTTTTTGTTTCTTCAGAAAAATTAATAGAATCTTGCAGAAAATCATGAAATTTATGCTGTATAATTAACTCTACATTTTCTGATTCTAATTTAGTGATAAGATGATTGATGTACTTGATATAATTGGAAGGAAATTCGTTTCCGAAAAGTGCTATTTTCATTTTAATCAGGGATTAAATTATTTTACAAAGATATATAAAAAACTGAGGGAGTCTTACGGATTTAAGAATCTCATTAATTGTTCGTATCTTTCTAAGAAATCAACGTCTTCATTATCTTCTTTGTAAGATGCAATAATACTATATTCATATCTTTCTAAATCTTTAATTATAGGAGTAATTTCAGTTTTATTTATTTTTATAGTGAGTTCCATTTTGGTGTTTTCTGGTGTAGAAGTAACATAAGTACTCAATATTTTAGAGTCATTATTTTCAATAATATTTGATATTTCAGTTAGAGAATAGTCATTATGATTCATTTGTAAAACAATAACTCCACCTACAGATTGTATTGCAGCAGAGTTTGCTATAGTATATAATAATTTTCGGTTAGTGATAACTCCCTTATATTGTTTGTTTTCATCCAGAACAGGAACTACAGAAAGGTTATTTTTTTCTAAAACCTCAATAATATCGAATAAATGTTGATTGTAAATTACATGAGGAGAGGCTAAATTTGGCAAATGTTCTTCAATATACTCATCTGCTGAGTTCCAATTATTTATCTCTTTATCAGAAACTACTCCCAAATAAAAATCATTTTTCACCACCGCTAAATGGTTGACTCTATAGAGATTCATAAGATCTAAAGCTCTGTTCCCATCATCATCCGGAAGCAGGGAAATAATTGAAGAAGAAATAAGTTTTACTGCTTTCATAGGGCAAACTTACAATTTTTATACTTTTGCTTGAAATATAGATGATAAAATTAAGTGTAAATATAAATAAGATAGCTACTATCAGAAATGCTAGAGGAGGAGTAACTCCGAATGTGGTGGAAGCAGCGATAAATTGTCAAAAGTTTGGATCAGATGGGGTAACTATTCACCCTAGGCCAGATGAAAGACATATTACAAGAAAGGATGTTTACGATATTAAACCAATTATAAGTACTGAGTTTAATATAGAAGGATACCCATCTAAGGATTTTATTAATATGGTGTTGGAAATAAATCCTGAGCAAGTTACATTAGTGCCTGACGGACCAGATGTTATTACTTCTTGTGCGGGTTGGGATACTGTAAAATTTCAGGATTATCTGAAAGAGATAATTAGTATTTTTAAGGAAAAAGGAATTAGAACGTCTGTTTTTGTAGATCCGAAAATAGAGATGATAGAAGGAGCAAAAAAGTGTGGAACGGATAGGATAGAACTTTACACAGAAGATTATGCTACAAATTATCTTTCTAATAAAGAAAAGGCAATTGCTCCTTATGTTGAAGCTGCAAAAAAAGCAACAGAATTAGGACTTGGAATAAATGCAGGGCACGATTTGAGTTTAGAGAATCTGGAATATTTTGCTAAAGAAATCCCTAATTTGGCTGAGGTTTCTATTGGGCATGCGCTTATTAGTGATGCGCTTTATTTAGGACTAGAAAATGCAATACAAATGTATAAACGACTATTGTAAATGAAATTACATTCGAAAAAATATGGGGATAAAGGAAAAGATTTAATAATAATTCATGGGCTTTTTGGGATGAGTGATAATTGGAATACGCTTGGTAAACAATTTTCCAAATATTGTAAAGTTCACCTAGTTGATTTAAGAAATCATGGGAGGTCACCACATTCTACAGAATTTAATTATGAAGTAATGTGCGGAGATGTTTTGGAATATATGGAGGATAATAATATAGACAAACCAATTATCTTAGGTCATTCTTTAGGAGGTAAGGTGGCCATGAAATTTGCATTTACACATACTGATAAAATAGAGAAATTAATTGTTGCAGATATTTCTCCAAGGAGATACAATACTGACTTTGTCCAGAATTTATTAAGAACTTCATATAAATTACCCTTAGAAAATTTTGAAAAGAGAGAGGAGATTGATAGAGTGCTGTCTGAAACCTATGAGGATAAAGGCATGAGATTATTCCTTTTGAAAAACTTATACCGAAAGGAAAACAAGGAGTTTGCTTGGCGTTTTAATATTGAAGTTCTTTTGGAGAAAGTAAGTAATATCCAAGAAGCAAATTTTGTAACAGGAGTTTGCAAAATTCCAACTCATTTTATAAGAGGAGGAGATTCAAATTACATAACAACTGAAGACGAACTAATTATAAACAAACATTTTTCTGATTTTAGTATTGCAACAATTGAAGGAGCAGGACATTGGCTACATGCAGAAAATCCTGAAAAATTCTATAATGAGGTGATGGGCTTTTGTTTAATGTAAATCAACCAAGAAATTTAGAAAAATTGGTTGTAGTCGAGTAGTCAAAAATGACAATTTTCCTTCACTTTTTCAATTTCCCGCCAGTCACCACTTTATTGATCTATCTTATTAGTTTTTCTGTCCCAAATGAAACTTTTAAAAATAAAACGAATTATTAGTGTAATACTTAATGAAGATACAAGGGCAAAAACCATCATCGCCACCTTGCTGCCATTTTTATACATCATCCCAAGAAACATATCATGAAATAAACCAAATAGGACTAAGAAAATAACTAACATTAAAATTGTTCTTAAGATTGTTTTAAAAATTTTTTTCATTTTTTTGTAAAGTTACAAAAAATATTAGTACTTTCTCAATCTCCTACTTCAGTTCTCGACTCTACCTTTTTTGTAAATACTAGAATCTTATCCTCTGCCCTTCTTTTGCCAGATTAAATCCTTTTTCAAAAACTTCTTTTTGGGCAGTACTTCCTTCAATTAATAAAGGATTGGTATGATTAAAATGGATAAAGTGTACTTTTTGTTTATCAGAATCTGAAAGAGAAGAAAATAATTCCATACTTTCTTCTACAAAAGGATGAGGTATTTCACTCATATCTCTGTTTAACTCTCCATTTTTATAGAAAGTTCCATCCAAAAAGGCGAAATCTACTTTTTTAATAAGTTCTGTAATACTTGTTTCCCACCTTTCCCATTTGTCAATATCCGGAATAAAAATTAAGATTTTGTTATTTATTATAACTTCATAACCAACTGTTTCCGAAAATTCATCTCTATGAGGAACTAAAAAAGGAGTTACTTTGATATTCTTATTCAACTGAAAAGTTGAGTCCGATTTTAGTTTTCTCAGACTAATATTTTCTAATTTCACCAATTGACTCCAAGGCCCATTCTCTTGCAAGAAAGTTGTCATTTTTGGCATGGCAAAAGCAGGAATTCCATTTGTTCCCATTACTTCTCTACCGAAATGCATCAATCCTGTATAATGGCCCATATGAGCATGGGTGAGAAGTACTCCATCTATCTTTTCTGTTCCCGTTTTACTTTTTAATAATTGCAATTGCTTTTTAATATTTGGAGTAGCATCTATAATCCATTGCTCATTTGTAGTAGGGTCAACTATTGCCAGGCAAGAAGTAGTTTTTTGCAAATTTGGATTATTCCAAGCTGCTGCACAACATTCTTTCTTGCAATTCATCTGAGGATAGCCCGCATCTTGAGCTACTCCCAAAACCATAACATATGGAGTTTGTGGAATTACTTCCTCTACAGAATTTTTTTCAGCTATTGGAGCTTCTTCCTTTTGAGAATTACAGGAAAAAAGAAATACAACACTTATTAATAGTATATTTTTCATTTGATAATTTTTTCAAAACAATAATACTCATTTTTGTTGGGTTTCAAATTGATGGACCCTAATTCTCTATAACCTAATCTTCTATAAAACTCCATAGCTTTTGGGTTACCACTATAAGTATCCAATCGAATAGATTTTAATCCTTTTTCTATTACCATATTTTCAGCAAAAATCATTAATTTTTTACCAATCTTTTTCTTCCAGAATTCTTCTTTTACTGCCAATCGGTGCACTACCAAAAAAGAATTAGATGTATCTTCCCAATTTATATCTAAATAAGTTTTATCCTGATCTAGATCTATATTTATTCCTCCTATAATGACATTATTTTTAATAGCCACAAAATAAGTTTGAGCAATCAAATCTTCCATAATTACCCCATCATTCGGATAAGTCTCATCCCATTGATCAATGTCATTTGCAATCATCCCTTTCACACATGATTTATACATCAACATGATATTATCCAAATCTGTTTTATTTGCTTTTCTGATTATCATTGTACAAGTAAATTACATCCTCTTACGTCTGAGTTGTCAAATCTTCCAAGTACCGAAAAAGAACCATCATCAAAAGTTTTCCCTAAATCTTGCGTAGCAATAAAAGGGCAGGAATAGATGTTTGCAAAATCTATTATATTTATTCCTCCTGTTTTATCATTCCCAATAATAGTTAGAGGATCGTTTACATCTCTAATAAGTATTCTTTTCCATGTGGGAGATTTAAAAATATTATCTCCTTTGGAATAAGATTGAGAGAGCAGTTCTGTCATTCCATATTCCGAATGTATTTTATTTAATGAGAAAGCATTCTTAAGAATCTTATGTAATTCTTCTTTTATCAATTCTTTTCGTTCTCCTTTTGTACCTCCAGTTTCTATTATTATTGTGTGTTCTAATCTTTGAGGAAACTGATCAGATAAATCTAGTAATGCATAACTTACCCCAATTAGGATTGTTTTTTGTCCCTTTTTTTCTAATTCTTCTAAAGTTGACGAAAGCCCTTTGTAATTATTCAGATAAAAACCACTTTTAGGATGCTGAGAATTTTTGATAAAGTCATCCACCATATATATTAAGGAAGAACCTTCTCTCTCTCTGTAATTTGGCAACAGAGATAAAATACAATATTCAGATATGTTTCCATAAAATTGATCAAAAGATTTTCGGAAAGATTTTTTATAAATTTCTAAATTAGTGATAAGATGCTTACTTTGGTTTCCTGTAGTTCCGCTACTAAGAAATATTTCTTCTATTTTCCCCCCCGTACAGATTATTTGATCTGTTTTAAAGAACTCAATTGGCAAAAAAGGAATTTCATTTATATTGTTCGGATTCTTCCCCTTTAAAATGATTTTTGCATACGCACTGTAAATAGGATTATTTTCCATCTGAAAATCAAACAGATTCATACAGAGTTTATTGAAATCTTTTTCTGAGTTTATATTAAATATTCTTTCTGAAAAGCTATTCATTTCTGATGGAAGTGTTTTGATGTTCAAAAGTAGTATATTTGCTTTTAAAATACCTTAAATGAAGAATATTTATAATCACTTCTTATTGCCTCTTTCATTATCTCTTATCATATTTTCATGTAATAATAAAGAAGGATATAAACTTGATATGACAGCAGAAAATATAGAAGTTAATTGGATTGGATATAAAACTAATGAAAAAACAGCAGTATCAGGATCGTTTAGTGAGTTTAGTTCTGATAGAGAAAATCAATCATTTAATTCAATTGATGATTTAGTAGATGGTCTAAATTTTTCTATTAGTTCTTTAAGCTCTTCATCAGGCGACCCTATAAGAGATCTAAATCTCAAGGATTATTTTTTTAAGTATCTTACTGATAATTTTGAAATTGAAGGAACTCTTGGAAGACCTATCAATGATTCTATAGATGTATCTTTTAATATTCTTGGTCAAGATAAAACAGTTCGATTTGCATATTCAACATATCTTACGACTTCTAAGTATTCTAATAAGATTATTCAGATTAAAGGTAAACTAAATTTAGTAAATCAATTTAATGGGGAAGCATTTAATAGTATTCATAAACAATGTTTTGATTTACATAAAGGATCTGATGGAATTTCAAAGACCTGGGAAGAAGTAGATGTTCATATTAAGGTATTAGTTATTAACGAAACTAATCCTAAATTTCATCAATAAACTATTTTATAAATACTGATATAATTTTTGTGTTTGGATTTGGTTTGTTTAGTGTTTCTTTTTGTAAAGAATAAATTAAAAATGAAGAAGAATTCTATTTTGAATCACACTTTTTAAAACACTAAAAATCTAATTGAACTCTCATCATTAAACTATTTTCTTGAGTAGTTATTCCAAATTCATCACTTTCTGATAATTCCCCCATTACATAATTAAACATAACACGAGTATTGGGATTTAGATACCAATTTACTCCAATTGTTTTACTGTCTAATATCCCCATTCCTGCATTTGAAAGATCCATTTTTGAGATTCTCGCTACTAATTCTATAGCTCCCTTACCGTTAGATCCATAATTATTTTTAGGTTTCACTCTGCTGAATCCTGTATACGAACTTTTATATGGCCTGGATTCTCCAGTTAAGAAATAACTTACTTGACCATAATATCCATTTAATTCATATTCAGACGAATAATATTCAGGACTTAAAGAGACTGTTGTTCTTAAATATTCTCCTTGCAATGATAATCTATTACGAACATATGCAATTTCAGTTCCTAAAATATTAGTTTGTTCTACTCCGGTAAATTCAGATTGAAGAAGTTTTGTTCCTAAATGATTTTCCGCTCGTGATGAAAAACCATATGTGTTTGCGCTATTATCTCTCATACTATTTGCAACTCCTATATGTAATAGATTATCTTCATTATTCATTACTAAATAAGTAAGTCTTGATGTTATATTTAATTTGTTTGTCAATTCTTTATCATTTCCATAAGAATTCGCTTCCAAGAACCCTCCTGCTTGTAACGATATTTTGTCACCTATAGTTGTATGGTACATTATCCCTGTATTTCTTTCTGGAGCAAAGGCAATTGGTAACGCTCTCTCCATAAAGGTAATATATTTACTTGAAGTTAACGATTCTAATCTTAAAGGCTCTTTAAAGTGCCCAACCCTTATGTTTCCATTTAAAAGAGGTTCAGATAATTCTATAAAAACATCTTTATAAGATAGATTCCCTGCTGCAAAATCTAGTTGTAATTTATATTTTACATTACCATATATGCTTCCCGAGTTATATAATCTAACTCTTCTGAATTCTGATCCATAACTATTATCACTATTATCTCCTGAATTCCATGCAGACATATCATACATGATTCTTCCTCCAAACTTCATTTCTATATCAGATTGCTGCGCATTTAAATAAGTTACTGATGGTATTATAAAGATTATTATAAAGATTAATTTTTTCATTTTTCTATTTATCTCCAACAATTGCTTCTGATACATTAAAAATATGATCACCTATCTTTTCTAATGAATGGATAAGATTATTATAAATCATTCCTGTTTGAATTTTCATTTCTCCTTTCTCAATTTTCTGTAAATATGATTTTCTTAATTTGTTTCTCATATTATTGATGTTAATTTCAGAATTATTAGCTTCTGTTAAGGATACTTGGGCATAGTCTGAGTTTAAGTTATTATTCATAATATTTAAAGATAATTGAATTTCGCTTAACATATCTTCAATGCTTTTAGTTGCTTCATTTGTAAAGTCTGCTTTCTTTTCTTTTTTTCTTTCTATTGATATTGATATTTGATAACAGATATCTCCAATTCGTTCCATGTCATTAATAATAGATATCATGGATCTTACTTTTATAGAGGCAGCATCACTCATTTCTCCCTGCGCTGATTTTGCTAAATAATCTGCAATTTCTACTTCCATTTTATCCGTGATATCTTCATATTTCCTTATTCTTTTCATTAATGCATCAAACTTCTTATTATCAGTTTCTTTCATTAATGCCGGAATCATATTAAATAGTCTAGTAGTGATTTCTCCAAATTTTATTACTTCTTTTTTAGCTTCTAATACTGAAAGCTCTGCAGTTTGCATCAGTCCACCACCAATATGCTCTAAGTGGAATTCTTCATCTGTTTCTCCCTTAGAAGGCTGCATTCTTATTACTATTCTTGATATTAATGGAACAAACCACACTAATAGAAGGACATTAAAAATATTAAATACAGTATGAAAAATAGCAAGGGCTATTGGCACAGCTTTTCTATTTGCAATAGGAGAACAAATATAATTATCCGATACATTTTCTATTTCTTCCATAGATCGTAATCTTCCGATATTTGATTCACAGAAAGCGTTTCTCCTTTTTTTATCTTTACTATTGAAGATCTCGATTAGTACTCTCTCCTCTGTTTTATAGATATCCTCACTATTTTTAACAGATTGGATCTCATAATTTTTCTCTTTTTTTAACCAGTCTATAAAATCCTTTTCTTCTGATTTGAATAAGAATAGATTCCATGTGGTTTTCCTTTCCTCTAATGTAAAATCAGGATTATTCTTAATATAATTTTCAGCGACAGTAAAATCAGGGAAGATTTTCTCTAATCCATTTTCTATAACTGGATATCCAGAATTGTCAAGTATAACATATTCTTTCTCATTCTTTAATTCAACAAGTTCTTTAATTATAGTTGGATTATTAGACATAAAGGAATTAATTCCATTAATAAAAAAACTAAAAGTAAAGATCATCCAAATAACACCAAATACGTTAAAAATAAGATGTGCTTTTGCCGCTCTTTTTGCATGTACATTTCCTACCATTGCAGCTAAATTTGCTGTAATTGTTGTTCCAATGTTTTCCCCCAATACCATAGCTGCTGCTAGTTCAAAAGGAATATAACCATAATAACACATAATCAGAGTTATTGCCATCGCGGCAGAAGAAGACTGCACTATTAATGTTAGAAGTGTTCCAACTCCAACAAATATTATTGTTGTTAGTATCCCCATATTTGCATAATGTCTTACAAACTCTAGAAATTCAGGACTCTCTTTTAAATTTGGAACAGAATGTTTTAATTCATCTAACCCCATGAAAAGAAGAGCAAACCCTATAAGTACTTCTGCCCATGCTTTTATTTTAGATTTTGAAGAGAACATCATTGGGAAACCAATAGCGATAATTGGCAAGGCAATAGATGATATTTTTACTTTAAATCCAAGTAATGAAATAAGCCAAGCGGTAATAGTAGTCCCAATGTTTGCTCCCATAATAACACCTATAGATTCTACTAAACTTAGTAATCCAGCATTTACAAAACTTACTATCATTACGGTAGTAGCTGAAGATGATTGTAAAAGTGCAGTTAATATAAACCCTGTTGTAATTCCTAAGAATCTAGTTGAGGTCATTTTACTTAAAATGCTTCTCATTTTACTACCAGCAACTTTTTGAATTCCGTCACTCATTACCTTCATCCCATAGATGAAGAATCCAAGAGCCCCAATTAGTGTTAAAAATTCAATTATTCCAAATTTCATAATTTGTGTTTTGGCAAATTTATTGATTTATAGAACAATTATATTGTTCTTTTTTTTTTTTTTTTAACAGAAAAGATTATCCCAAAAATTCAACTTTTTTTCACTAATATTTGTTCTAAATCCAGAATACTCCTTCCATTTGCAGAAATAATTACTTTAAAATTATGTTGTAAAAGAGAATTTATTATAGGAATACATCTTGTTGCGTGTCCTAATCCCCAGTTCAGAGGAGCAACCAAAATCCTTTTTTTTGAATTCATCAGCCGAAAATACATAAAACAATCTATTTTTGTAAAAAATAAGATTTGGGAAAAAATAAATTACGCAAGTTTTCAGAAATGGAAGAATTATCAAATGTAATTCAGCCACAAAATGATCAATTAAGAGAAGACATTCAACTAAAAGGAAAATGGAATTCCGATTTTTTTAAAAATGGAAATCCTATTGTTTTAGAGCTTGGTTGCGGAAAAGGAGAATATTCGGTTGCACTTTCTGAACGATATCCTGATAAAAATTTTATTGGGATTGATATAAAAGGAAATAGGATATGGAAAGGAGCAACTCATTCTAATAATATGAATTGTAAAAATATTGCGTTCCTAAGAGTTAGGATTGAACATATTCTAAATTGTTTTACAAAAGATGAAATCTCCGAGATCTGGATTACTTTTCCTGATCCTCAAATCAAAAAGAAACGACAAAGAAAACGACTTACTCACCCAGAATTTCTGAAAAAATATTCTCAAATTTTAAAAAAGAATGGAATAGTTCATCTTAAAACCGACAGTGCATTTTTATATGGATATACTCTTGGAATTATTGAAGGGGAGAATCACGAGCTTTTAGATTGTACAAATGATGTTTACGGAGTCCATCAAGAAAGGAAGGATATGGATATAAAAACCCACTATGAAAAAATATTCCTTGAAAAAGGGACATCTATTACCTATACAAAATTTAGACTAAATTAGTCATTTTCGATTCTATTCTACGAATACAAAACAGATTAAATAAGTTGCATTAAAATAAGTAAAATACGTTATATTTGCTATTACAAAATTTTATAATGAACATTTCTAAAAAACAAATTGAAGATGCACTTTCTGAAGTAAAAGTTCCTGAAGGAGATAAGTCTATCTGGGGAAGCGGAATAGTGAAAAATATTCAGATTTTTGGCACAGAAGTGATTTTAGATTTGGAGATAAATAATCCTACACTTCAGTATAAAAAAAGGATAGAGGTGGATTGTTTAAAAATTATTCATAATAAGGTTTATGAAAAGGCAATTATAAAAGTAAATTTTTCAGTTATACAACAAGAAAAGAAAACAAATATAATTAAGGGAAAGGAAATTCCTGGAGTAAAAAATATTATTGCTATTTCTTCTGGTAAAGGAGGTGTAGGTAAATCTACAATAACTGCAAATTTGGCAGTAGCTTTATCTGATTTGGGTTATAAAGTAGGTGTAGTTGACGCAGACATTTATGGACCATCCATGCATATTATGTTTGATTTGGAAGGGTCTGTACCAGAATCAATTGAGATAAATGGGAAGTCAAAAATTAAACCATTAGAAAATTATGGAGTAAAACTTTTATCTATCGGTTTCTTTGCACAATCTCAGCAGGCAGTTGTTTGGAGAGGTCCTATGGCGTCAAAAGCACTAAATCAACTTATTTGGGATGCTAATTGGGGAGAGTTAGATTATTTATTAATAGACTTACCTCCTGGAACCGGAGATATTCATTTATCTTTAGTTCAGTCGATTCCTGTAACGGGAGCTGTTGTAGTGAGTACCCCACAAGCTATAGCTCTGGCTGATGCTAAAAAATGTGTGAATATGTTTCAGTTAGAAACTATCAATGTTCCGGTTTTAGGTATTGTAGAAAACATGGCATATTTCACTCCAGAAGAATTACCAAATAATAAATACTATATTTTTGGAAAAGAGGGAGCGAAAGGATTAGCTGAGCAAATGAATATTGATTTACTAGCAGAGATTCCTTTAGTGCAATCAGTAAGGGAGGCGTCAGATATTGGAAGGCCAGCAGTATTGCAAGGTTCTACGGATGTTGCAATATCACTATCTAATCTAGCAAAAAAAGTAATAGAAAAAATAGAAACAAGAAATTTAGAACTAGAAAAAACTAAAGTAGTTGAAACTTCACATAGTAAAGGATGTTCTACAAACTAAATTATAATGGGAATAATTACAGACAAAAACATAATTGAAAAAATTGAAGAAGCTCTAACTACAATCAGACCATATCTAGAATCAGATGGAGGTGATATAAATTTAGTAGAAGTAACTGATGATATGGTTGTTAAAGTAAAACTAATTGGAGCTTGTAGTAGTTGTAATGTAAGCATGATGACTTTAAAAAATGGTGTAGAAGTTGCAATTAAAAATGCTGTACCAGAAGTAAAAGAGGTTATTGATGTAACTTCTTTGTAGAAATTGGGTGCGATGTAAATATACATACCCAAAACCCTCCCCCAATTTTCTAAATAAATTAGTAGAATTTAGTAAACGATATACTTATTCTTCCATTCTTATTTCAGGAGATAATCACGATAAATACTCCAAATTTAATACTATTGCAGCTCTTGGATCAAAAGAAATTATCAGTTCCTCATTCAATTCATTTAAAAAACTTCTTAGTTTTCATAATCATCATAAAGATTGGATGTTCGGTTTTTTATCTTACGATATAAAAAATGAAATAGAAGATTTAAGATCTGAAAATATTGATCAATTTAATTTTCCAAACCTAGAGTTTTTTATCCCGGAAACGATTCTATTTATTTCAGATGAGGATATAAAAGTTGAATCGTTCCTTTCAGAGAATGAAGTATCAGGGTTATTAGAAGAAATTAATAATTTTAAGATAATTCAAAAAGAAGATCTGGACATTGAGTTAAATTTTAGAGAGACAAAAAAAGAGTTTCTCAAAAAAATAGAGAGAATAAAGAAACATATACAACTAGGAGACATTTATGAAATGAATTATTGTCAAGAACTATTCTCCAAAGGAAATGACATAAATCCATCTTCAGTTTTTTGGGAATTGCATCTGAAAAGTAACGCTCCTTTTTCTGTTTTTTCAAAGATGAGAAATAAGTATTTATTATGTTCTAGTCCAGAACGATTTCTACAAAAATCAGAGAATAAAATTGTTTCTCAGCCAATAAAAGGTACTCGAAAAAGAGGAAAAAATAATCAGGAAGACCAAGAATTAATTTTTGATTTGAAACAAAGCGAAAAAGATCGTTCAGAAAATATAATGATTGCTGATTTGGTGAGAAATGACTTGTCGAGAACGGCAGAAAAATCATCTGTCAAAGCAGAAGAACTCTGTAAAATTTATACTTTTGACAGGGTTCATCAAATGATCTCAACTATTAGTTCTAATTTAGATGAAAAATATAATTTTGTAGATGTATTAGAATCTACTTTTCCAATGGGATCTATGACTGGAGCTCCAAAAATAAAATCAATGGAATTAATAGAAAAATATGAAACCACAAAAAGATCTTTGTTCTCATCTGCATACGGTTATATTACACCAAATACTGACTTTGATTTTAATGTAGTTATTCGATCTATTTTATATGATGAAATAAATAATTATATTTCCGTTATGGTTGGGGGTGCAATTACAATAAATTCTGATCCTAAATCAGAATATGAAGAGTGTTTGATAAAGGCAGAAGCTATGATTGATGTTTTGAAAAATGAAAAATAGATTTTTAGAAAATATTAAAAAGAATAATTTATTTTCTAAGGAAGATAAACTAATAGTTGCTATTAGCGGAGGAGCCGATAGTGTAGCACTTGCTATATTATTAAACGAATGTAATTTTCCTATTATTTTTGCTCATTGTAATTTTAATTTAAGAGAAGATGAATCAGATGCAGATGAGGATTTTGTAAGAAAACTTGCAAAAGAATTGGAGATAGAATGTTTTGTTGAATCATTTGAAACAGAAAAATTTGCAAAGGAGAATAAATTCTCAATACAAATGGCGGCTCGAGAGCTTAGGTATTCTTGGCTAGAAAAAATCAGAATAAAAACAGACTCTAAATATATAGCTGTAGCGCATCATAAAGATGATGATATAGAAACATATTTTATTAATCTGATTAGAGGTAGTGGGATTAGAGGTTTCTTAGGTATGAAAGAAAAGAAAAATAAGATTATCCGCCCTCTACTAAATTTTGAAAGAAATGAGATAGAATCTTATTTAATGTTAAAAAATCAGGAATTCAGAACCGATAGTAGTAATACCGATACTAAATACTTAAGAAACAATATTAGAAAACATATTATACCGATTATAAAAGATGTAAATCCATCATTTTCTAATACTTTTTCAAATGAGTTGGAGTATATGAATGATGTTTTTAAGGTGTTTCAGAATGTGATAAACACTGAAATGAAAAATATTATTTTATCTAGTAGTGCTGATATGATTCTTGATAAAAACAATCTTCTTAAATCAGATAACAAAAAGATATTATTAAGAGAACTTGTTTTTCCTTTTGGATTTTCTCAAATAGAGCAGATATTAAATAGTTGTAATGATATTTCTGGGAAAATATTCTATTCCAAATCACATAAATTACTTGTTGATAGAGATAAAATAATTATTTCAGAAATAAAAAATACAGAAGAAATTTGCTTAGAAATTTCAGAGAATTCTCCGGAAATTAATTTCCCAATAAATCTTAGACTTGCTATCTCAGAAGATTTAAATTATCATAAATATGAGGGGAAAGTTACTTTTGATTTTGATAGAATAAAATTTCCAATTCAGATAAGAAAGTGGCAAGAAGGAGATTATTTTCATCCAATAGGAATGAAGGGGAAGAAAAAACTGTCTGATTTTTTTATTGATGAGAAATTATCTAGATTTGAAAAAGAAAAGTGTTTTATTATGTGTAGTGATGAAAAGATAATGTGGATTATTGGCCACAGAATGGATGATAGATTTAAGATTACTAACAAAACGAAAAAGGCGTATATTGCGGAACTTTTCTAATAGAAAAAATGGAAGAAATAAAATTTTTAGAAAAACAATATTTAGGGTTAAATAAAATGTCTTTTATCAGAAGAATTGCTTTAGCTATTTTTTGCTTTGTTGCTTATTATTGGAGTGAAAACTATGATAAATCTGGAGAATTATTTTTCTCTTTGGGTATTGCTATTTTAGTTATTTCAGCACTACTTGTTTTTGTGTTGCATTTCGAAACAAAAATAATAAATGGTTCTATTATTTTAGATGGACTATGGACTTCCAGAAAGGTAAAAATTGATATTAATAGTATTAAATCTTGCCAGAAAGTTAGTTATAGTAGATTCTTTTTAAATAGGTCGGTTTATAATTTACACTACAAGAAGAGTATTCGTTTTTTCACAAGAGGAAATGACGCTGTGGAACTAACTGATCAAGATGGACTGATATATCTGATTGGAAGTCAGAAAGCAGAAGAATTAGAACGTTCTATAAACAATATTATCAATTCATAATAGTTGAATAAAAAATTACAAATATGAAAAAACTACTATCATTATTATTTATATCTACTACAATAGTTCTTTCAGCACAGATTTATGATCCAGTAAGTTGGGAGTTTTCTCAGAAACAAATCTCAGAAACAGAAGTAGAACTTCAGTTTAAAGCAGAAATAGAAGAACATTGGCATATGTATTCTCAGTTTGTTGAGGATGAGATGATAGCTACAAAATTTACTTTCTTTTATAATGGAGATACTATCGTTTCAAAGCCAAAAGAAGGAAAATCTATTGAAGAATACGAACCTTTATGGGAGATGACATTGAGATATTTTGAACATGAAGCTATTTTCAAACAAAGGATAACTGTAAATAGCGGGAAAAATATTCAATTAGGAGGTTATGTTGATTTTATGGTTTGTGATGCAACACAATGTTTACCTCCTGATTATGAAGAATTTTCATTTACAATAATAGGAGTTGAGGAATCTGTAGAAGGAAAAGACGCACTTACTTTTACTCAAAAAAAAACAGAAAATGAAATAATAGATGAAGCGACGGAAAAAAATAGTCCTAAAGAAAATAAGGGATTATGGACTTTGTTTTTCATTGCTTTTTTTAGTGGTTTTGCTGCTCTTTTAACTCCATGTGTATTCCCTATGATTCCTATGACGGTTTCATTCTTCACAAAACAGTCTAAAACAAAAGCTAAAGGAATTACAAACGCCATTATTTATGGAATTTCAATTATTGTAATTTATGTTGCTTTAGGAGTAGGAGTATCGGCTGTTTTCGGAGCTGATTCTATGAACTTATTAGCAACAAATATTTATTTCAATATAGCGTTTTTTGTTTTACTTATTGTATTTGGAGCTTCTTTCCTTGGAGCATTCGAAATAACTCTTCCTAGTTCTTGGGTAAATAAATCGGACAAGGCTTCAGATAAAGGTGGATTGATTGGAATATTTTTTATGGCATTTACGTTAGCTCTTGTTTCCTTTTCTTGCACAGGGCCAATTGTAGGAACATTATTGGTTGAAGCGGCTTCAGGTGGTTTTATGGGGCCAATTATAGGAATGTTAGGATTTTCATTAGCAATTGCCCTTCCATTTGCATTATTTGCAGCTTTCCCTGGGTGGTTAAATTCATTACCACAATCCGGAGGATGGTTAAATTCAGTAAAAGTAACGTTAGGGTTTTTAGAAATAGCCCTAGCATTTAAATTCTTATCAAATGCAGATTTAGTTATGGATACGCACCTCTTAGAAAGAGAAATGTTTATTGCCATTTGGATTGTTATTTTTGCTTTACTTACTATGTATTTACTGGGATTTTTAAAGTTTGCTCACGATTCAGAGTTAAAATATATTTCTGTAAGCAGATTATCTGCTGCTATTTTGACCGGAACATTAACAATATATATGATTCCAGGTATGTGGGGAGCTCCTCTAAAATTGATAGCTGCTTTTCCTCCTCCTTTAGAATATAGTGAATCACCTTATGGAGTAGGAAATAGATTAGGAGGTAATGCAGTTGAACATGTAGAAGGGCAACATTTAGGACCTCAAGGGATAATGGCTTTTAATGATTATGATTTGGGATTATCTTACGCTAAAGAAGTGAATAAACCAATTGTAATTGATTTTACTGGAAAGGCCTGTGTAAATTGTAGAGAGATGGAACAAGCTGTTTGGTCGGATCCGGTTATTAAAAATATCCTTAAAAATGATGTTGTTTTAATCTCTCTTTATGTGGATTTGAGAACTAAACTTCCAAAAGAGGATCAATACGAAACTACTCTTGCTGGGAAAACTAAGAAAGTAAGAACTATTGGAGATCAATGGATGGTACTTCAAGCCAATACTTATGGTACAAATTCTCAACCTTATTATGTTTTCTTAAATCATAAGGAAGAAACCTTGGTAGAAAATGCCAATTACCAAGATTATGGAACGGTAGAACTTTTTAAAGATTGGTTAAATCGAGGGATAAAAGAATTTTCAGAATAATTCATCTCATTTTAGTATATTAGCTATTCTATAAAAAAAGAATATGCTAGTAAAGACTTATGGATCTGCAGTTAGTGGAATTCATGCCACAACAATTACTATTGAGGTAGATGTTACTGCGGGGATTAAATTTTTTTTAGTAGGACTTCCTGATAATGCGGTAAAAGAATCTGAACAAAGAATCCGTGCAGCACTTCAGAATAACGGATACAGAATTCCTGGGAAAAAGATAATAATCAATATGGCTCCTGCCGATATCAAAAAGGAAGGTTCTTCATATGACTTGCCTTTAGCAATAGGTATTTTAGCTGCTTCTGGTCAGATGAAATCAGAAATAATATCTGATTATGTCATAATGGGGGAGCTATCTTTAGACGGAAGTCTTCATCATATAAAAGGAGCTTTGCCAATAGCAATAAAAGCTAGAGAAGAAGGATTTAAAGGAATCATCTTACCAAAAGAAAATGCTAGAGAAGCTGCTATTGTAAATGATTTAGAAGTTTTGGGAGTGGAAAATATTAAGGAGCTAATAGATTTTTTTAATGGAGATTCAGAAATAGAAAAAACTGAGATTGATACCCTAGCAGAATTTTATTCAGCACTTAATAATAATATTCCTGATTTTTCGGATGTAAAAGGACAAGAAAATATAAAAAGAGCATTAGAGATTGCGGCAGCTGGAGGTCATAATGTGATAATGATTGGTCCTCCTGGATCGGGTAAAACTATGTTAGCAAAAAGGATGTCTGGAATTTTACCTCCACTTACTTTACAGGAGGCTTTAGAAACTACAAAAATTCATTCTGTTGCTGGTAGGTTGTCAGCAAATAACACACTGATGACATCCAGACCATTTCGTTCTCCACATCATACTATTTCGGACGTTGCTTTAGTAGGAGGTGGAGTAAATCCTCAGCCAGGAGAAATTTCCTTATCTCATAATGGAGTTTTATTTCTAGATGAATTACCTGAGTTTAAAAGAACAGTATTAGAAGTGATGAGGCAACCCTTAGAAGATAGAGTAGTTACAATTTCTAGAGCAAAATCAACTGTAGATTATCCTGCAAGTTTTATGTTGGTTTCTTCTATGAATCCTTGTCCTTGTGGTTATTATAATCACCCAGAGAAGGATTGTTTATGTCCTCCAGGAATGGTACAGAAATATCTGAATAAAATTTCTGGACCATTATTAGATAGAATTGATTTGCATGTTGAGGTTACTCCAGTTAGTTTTTCAGAGCTTTCATCTAAAGAGAAAGGAGAAAGTAGTAAAGATATTAGAGAGAAAGTTATTTTATCTAGAGAAATTCAAGAAAAACGATTTTCTGCATCAGATAAGACTTATTCTAATTCTCACATGAACAGTAAACATATTCAGAAGTTTTGTATACTTGATAGTGAGAGTAGCGATATGTTAAAAACAGCTATGGAAAAATTAGATTTATCCGCTCGTGCATACGACAGAATATTAAAAGTATCTAGAACAATAGCAGATTTAGCTGCTTCTGAAAATATACAAAGTCAACACATAGCAGAAGCTATCCAGTACCGTTCGTTAGATCGAGAAGGTTGGGCAGGATAAAATCCTTATATTCGCGTCTTATAAAAATAAAATAATGGCAAAAAATAAAATAATTACAAAAAAATCAGAAGCTTTCTTAGAAGCATATTTAAACAACCCATCACCAACAGGATTTGAAAGTGGAGGTCAGAAAATGTGGTTGGACTATATAAAACCTTACATTGATACGCACTTTGTAGATACTTACGGAACTGTTGTTGGAGTTATAAACCCTGAAGCAAAATACAAAGTTGTTATAGAAGCACATGCTGATGAGATATCTTGGTTTGTTCATTATATTACTAAAGATGGATTTATCTACTTAAGAAGAAATGGTGGTTCCGATCATCAGATAGCTCCATCCAAGAGAGTAAATATCCATACTAAAAAAGGAATGGTGAAAGCAGTTTTTGGTTGGCCAGCTATTCATACCAGAACAGCAGGAACGGAGAAACCTCCAAAATTGGATAATATTTTTCTGGATTGTGGAGCAAAAGACAAAGAGGAAGTAGAAAAGTTAGGAATTCATGTAGGTTGTGTGGTTACTTATGAAGATGAGTTTATGATTTTAAACGATAAATATTATGTTGGTAGAGCATTGGATAATCGTATTGGTGGGTTTATGATTGCTGAGGTAGCTCGTTTGTTAAAAGAAAATAAAGTAACATTACCTTTTGGATTATATATTACTAACTCGGTGCAAGAGGAAGTAGGTTTGAGAGGAGCTCAGATGATTGTAGAAAACATAAAACCAGATGTGGCAATTGTAACGGATGTTTGTCATGATACAGGAACTCCTATGCTGGATAAAATAAAACAAGGAGACACTAAATGTGGAGACGGACCTGTTTTAACTTACGGACCTGCAGTGCAGAACAACTTATTAGATCTTATTATTACAGCTGCAGAAAAGAATAAGATTCCTTTCCAAAGAGCGGCAGCATCCAGATCTACAGGTACTGATACAGATGCTTTCGCTTATGCAACAGGAGGAGTAGCGTCTTCTTTAATTTCTTTAGCACTTAGGTATATGCATACTACAGTAGAAACTGTAAGTAAAGATGATGTAGAAAATGTAATTCGTTTAATTTACGAATCTTTACAAAAGATTAAGAACAATCATGATTTTAGGTATTTGAAATAAAATTCAAGGAACTCTTATAGGTTCCTTTTTAATCACAAGTTTTTATTATATTTGACAACAACCAAAAAATAATTATTATGGAAGATTTTCCAATTCAGAATGTGTTTTATTTTATAGGATTATTGATCTTATTAAGAGGTACATTTTATATGGTAAAACAAAAACATGCGGTAATAATTGAAAGATTGGGAAAATTCAATAAAGTTTCAAAAGCTGGTTTGCATTTGAAAATCCCTTTTATTGATGTTATTGCTGGTAATGTAAACTTGAGAGTAAGAGAGCTTCCAGTTGAGGTAGAAACTAAAACAAAGGATGATGTATTTGTAAGAATAGTAGTTTCAGTTCAATTTTTTGTAATTGCCGCTGTAGAGGGAGTAAAAGATTCTTTTTACGAGTTAAATAATCCTGAACAACAAATACAATCCTATGTTTTTGATTCAATAAGATCAGAGGTTCCTTTAATGGAATTAGATGATGTATTTGCAGAAAAAGAAAAAATAGCTTTAGCAGTACAAAATGAGCTTTCAGGCACAATGAGACAATTTGGATTTGATTTTATTAAAGCGTTAGTAACTGATATTGATCCTGACGCAAAAGTAAAACACTCTATGAATGAAATAAATGCTGCAAAAAGAATGAAAGAAGCAGCAAAAGAGGAAGCGGAAGCAGCTAAAATTAGAGTAGTAGCGGCGGCTGAGGCTGATGCAGAAAGTAAACGATTGGCTGGAGAAGGTATAGCGCAGCAAAGAATTGCAATTGCAAATGGATTAAAAGAATCGGTAGAGGAAGTTAAACTTGCTATGGAAGATCATGTAACTAGCCAAGATGTTATGAATATGTTATTTATGACGCAGCATTATGAAACGGTATCTAAACTTGGGGAACATAATACAAGTACTATCTTCATGCCATATTCTCCTGATAATGTAGGAGATTTACAGATGCAAATTCAGAGTAGCTTAATTGCTGTTGAAGAGATGAAAAACAAAAAAGAAAAGTAAATTAGACTTCATTATATCTGAAGCAATCAGTTGTATGATCGTTTACAATTCCCATAGCTTGCATATGTGCATAAACAATCGTTGTTCCTACAAATTTAAATCCTCTTTTCTTTAGATCAGAACTTATTTTCTCAGAAAGAGGTGTGTTTGCAGGCATTTCACTTAATGATTTAAAATTATTTTGAATTGGTTTTCCATTTACAAATTCCCAAATATATTTACTAAAGGTTCCAAATTCTTTTCGTACTTCTATAAAAGCACTAGCGTTAGTTTTAGCTGCTTTTATCTTTAATCTGTTTCTGATAATTCCTTCATCTAATTTAAGTTCTTCAATCTTCTTTTCAGAATAATTTGCAATTTTTCGGTAATCAAAGTTGCTAAATGCTTTTCGGAAATTCTCTCTTTTTCTTAATATAGTAATCCAACTTAATCCCGCCTGAAAAGTTTCTAACAGTAAAAATTCAAATATTTTTGCATCATCATATATAGGAACTCCCCATTCCCTGTCATGATATTCTATGTATAAATCATCATCTTTTGGCCAATTACATCTATTTTTCTTAGTTGTATCCATTTTTTTCTAATCGATATCTTAAATTATTTCTAATGTTAATCCAGAACAGATTATAATCAGCAATATGATAATTATCCATTTGGTAGAAATTAGCAAAAGGAATTTTTATCGGTTTTATCCAAACTACTCCATTATGATTGTATGCTGCTATCGAATTTGGATAATGTATTTTATGATTTTGAAAAAGAATTCCTAGATGATTTTTATTTTCAGAGATTACAGTATCCGTTTTCCAACTAATAGGGTTTACACAAGAAATACTATCGGAAGAATCCCAATCACCTGGTAAGTATCCCTCTGCTAATGTACGCCACGAAAGGAAACAATTTACTTCATTTGGAGAGTTACAAGGAGGTAATTCTTCATGAAATTGTATAATTGGCATGCCTGGCAGGTAACTAATAATCAATTGATTTTTCATACTTTCGTTTTTCAGAATTACTTCTTTTAACAATCTTTCTGCATGATTTGTCCCTTGACTATGTCCTGAAATTATAAATTTATTCCCCTTATTGTTGTTTTTCCAGTAATACATAAATGCATTTTCTACATCTGAAAAGGCAAGGTCAAAAGCTTGTAATCCGTTTTTCAAATCGTAGTATGACTGAATGTGCATTTGTCTATAGTGTGGAGCATAAATATTTGCAATTCCTAAGAAAACACTCCCCTGATTTTTAATAGCAGCATTTCCAATTTGTCTATTTAGCTTTTTATCATTGATATCGGCATTCCATCTATTTCCTTTAGTATAAAGTGTAGGATGTACGAAAAACACATCTATTCTAGAATTAGAGTTATATAAGGAATCTGTATAATTTTTTGGAAGACTTGCATAGTGATCTGCCTTTTCAGGATGTTCCACCCAACATTTCATTTCGGAATAGTTAGGAGTATCTCCAGATAAATTTATATCAAAATCATGTTTTGGAGTATCTTCCTTTTCAGGAATAATATTATACGTTTTACAGGAGTTTATATTTATTAGTAAGATGAAATAAAATAAATATCTGATTATGTATTTTACACCATTTCTTTTCGCTATCTGCCGTGACATTTCTTGTATTTCTTCCCGCTACCACATGGACAAGGTGCATTTCTTTCTATTTTCTGTTCCGTTCTGATTGGTTGTGCTTTTTGTTTTTGTGGAGTTTGATTTGGGTTTTGTGGGTTTGCATCCGGTAAATCAGACTCTCTACTTGTTTGTAAATTTTCTTTGTGAATTGCAGTTTTTTCTTCTTTTATTTTCTGATCTCCTCCATCAATTCCAGCTTTAAGTAAGAAAGAAACAATATCTTTATTTATTTTACTCATTACAACTTTAAATAAATCAATAGCTTCAAATTTATAAATAAGTAGAGGATCTTTTTGTTCGTAAACGGCATTTTGAACTGATTGTTTTAAATCATCCATCTCTCTTAAATGCTCTTTCCAGAAATCATCAATGATAGCAAGTGTAACTCCTTTTTCTATTTCTGTTGCAATATTTGCTCCCTCAGAATTAACAGATTGTTCTAAATCAGCAGTAACTTGTAATGTTTTCTTTCCATCGGTAAATGGAATAACAATATTTTTATAAGTAGCAGATTGACTTTTAAATATATCATTAATTTGAGGAAGCACTGTAGAAGCAATATTTGATGATTTAGTTTTATAATTTTTTATACAATTATTATATGTGGTATCTAAAATTTCATTCTCATCTTTTGAATTAAACTCCTCTTCATTAACAGGAGAATTGATAGTAAGAACTCTCATTACATCTTGCTTGTATGTATCGAAATCTTTAACTTCATGATTCTGATTTACTATATTAAAACAAGTGTCATATATCATATTCGTAACATCTAAAGATAATCTTTCTCCAAATAGAGCATGTTTTCTTTTTGTATAGATGATTTCTCTCTGTTTGTTCATTACATCATCATATTCAAGTAATCTTTTTCTTGTCCCAAAATTGTTTTCCTCAACCTTCTTCTGAGCTCGTTCAATAGACTTGTTCACCATAGAGTGAGAAATAACCTCGCCTTCTTCAAGTCCCATTCTGTCCATTAATTTAGCAATTCTTTCTGACCCAAACAATCTCATTAACTTATCTTCTAATGAAACGAAGAATTGTGATGAACCAGGATCCCCCTGTCTTCCAGATCTACCTCTTAATTGTCTGTCTACTCTCCTGGAATCATGTCGTTCAGTACCAATAATTGCAAGTCCGCCAGATTTTTTTACTTCATCTGAAAGTTTAATGTCAGTACCTCTACCCGCCATATTTGTAGCAATAGTAACAACAGATGCGTTACCTGCTTCCGCTACAATATCCGCCTCTCTCTGATGTAATTTTGCATTTAATATATTATGTTTTATTCCCCTTGTTTTTAGAATCCTACCTAGTAATTCAGAAATCTCTACAGATGTAGTACCAACTAGAATAGGCCTTCCTTCTTCTGTAAGTTCTACAATTTTCTCAATTACTGCATTATATTTCTCTCTATTTGTTTTAAAAACTAAATCATCTCTATCATCTCGGATAATTGGTCTGTTTGTTGGAATAGCGACAACATCTAATTCGTAAATCTCCCAAAATTCTCCAGCTTCCGTTTCAGCAGTACCTGTCATACCAGCAAGTTTATTATACATACGGAAGTAATTTTGGAGTGTAATAGTAGCGAAAGTTTGAGTAGAAGCCTCAATTTTTACATTTTCCTTTGCTTCAATTGCCTGATGAAGTCCATCCGAATATCTACGGCCATCCATTATACGACCCGTTTGCTCATCAACTATTTTTACTTTATTATCTATTACAACATATTCAACATCATTCTCAAATAACGTGTACGCTTTTAATAGTTGGTTTACAGTGTGTATTCTCTCACTTTTTATGGAGAAATCTCTCATTAAAACCTCTCTTTTAGAAGATTTTTCTTTTTCTGATAAATCAGAATTATCTAAAATAGAAATTTCACCACCTACATCTGGCATTATGAAGAAATCTTTATCTTCAGAATTTCCAGTCATTATATCAATTCCTTTATCAGTAAGTTCTATAGAGTTATTTTTCTCATCAATTACAAAGAACAAATCTTCATCAACCTTATGCATGTTTTTGCTTTTTTCCTGCATATAGAAGTTTTCCGTTTTTTGGAGTTGAGCTCTGATGCCATCTTCACTTAAGAATTTAATAAGAGCTTTATTTTTTGGTAATCCTCTGAAAACTCTTAATAAATTAAACCCACCATCTTCCGTGTTTCCTTCCTTCAGAAATTTTTTAGAGTCGGATAATATGGTAGTTACATATTTCTTCTGTGCTGAAACTAATTGTTCAATTTTATGTTTTAATTCATTAAATTCATGCACATCCCCTCTAGGGGTAGGCCCAGATATAATTAATGGAGTTCTAGCATCATCAATTAAAACAGAATCTACCTCATCAACAATAGAAAAATGATGTTTTCTTTGAACAAGATCATCCGGTTTTTTTGCCATATTATCTCTTAGATAATCAAAACCAAATTCGTTATTTGTACCGTAAGTTATATCTGCTAAATATGCCTTTCTTCTGCTGTCGGAGTTAGGAACATGATTGTCAATACAGTCAATAGATAGTCCATGAAACTGAAAAATTGGCCCCATCCATTCTGCATCTCTTTTTGCAAGATAATTATTAACAGTTATTAGATGAACACCAAGTCCAGCAAGAGCATTTAGAAAAACTGGTAGAGTTGCAGCAAGTGTTTTTCCTTCTCCAGTTTGCATTTCAGCAATCTTACCTTGATGCATGACAATTCCTCCAATAAGCTGAACATCATAATGTATCATTTCCCACTTTGTGTCATTTCCAGCTGCTTTCCAACTATTTTTATAAATAGCGTTATCTCCTTCAATACTAACAAAATCTTTAGTAGCAGCTAAATCTTTATCAAATTCGGTAGATGTAACAGTAATGGATTCATTTTCTGTGAATCTTCTGGCAGTTTCTTTTACAATAGCAAAAGAGGTTGGTAAAATTTTCCATAAAATTTCTTCAGTGAGTTTAATTATTTCTTCTTCATTCTTATCTATTTCCTCATAAAGATTTTCTTTTTCTGCAGGAGAAATGTCTGATTCAGCTTCTTTTTTTAAGTTTTCTACCTTCTCTTTTTTTGATGAGGTGAATTCGGAAATTTGTTTTTTTAGAAAAAGAGTTTTATCTCTTAGATCATTATTTGAGATATCTTTTAGTTCAGAGAATTCTTTATTAATCTGATCTACAATAGGCATGACACCCTTCACATCTTTATCGTATTTATTCCCGAAAAGTTTGCCTAATATATTCAGTAGAGCCATTTAGTTTTATTAAAAAGTAAGTCGTTATTCTATCTTAATACTCGTCTTCATTAAAGAAGAAATCTTCTTTTGTAGGGTAATCTGGCCATATTTCTTCAATCTTTTCCCATATTTGTCCTTCTTCTTCTTCTACTAACTCTTGTAAGTTTTCAGCAACTTCCATAGGAGCTCCTGATCGTATAGCGAAATCAATAAGCTCCTCTTTAGTAGCAGGCCACGGAGCATCTTCTAATTTTGATGCAAGTTCTAAAGTCCAATACATAATATTCTAGTTTTATGCAAAAGTAAAATTTTTGATGAATTGGCAATGAAAATTAACAGCTATTTCCAGTATGTTTCTGATATGTTATTTTCTTGTAGGATTTTCCTAGACAACACAAAAAGATAATCTGACAAACGATTTAGAAACTGTATTGCAATTTCTTGATTTTCTCCTTTTGAAGATAGAAGAGTAACTCCTCTTTCAGCTCTTCTGCAAACTGTTCTAGTAATATGACATAATGATGACACAGGATGTCCTGAAGGAAGTATAAATGCAGAAAGAGGAAGCAAATCTTTTTCTAACTTATCAATTTCATTTTCAATTTTTTCTACATCAGACATTAAAACCTGTGGTAATTCTAAATTCTTCTTTGTCCCATCAAAAGAAACAATACTTCCTAAGTTGAGTAGTTGAATCTGAACATAGATTAAGAATTTTTTATGATTTTTATCTATATTTTGATCGTGAAGGTGACCAATAAAGGAGTTTAATTCGTCAATATTGCCATATGCTTCTATTTTATGATTAAATTTATCAACCATTGTACCTCCTAATAATTGAGTTTTTCCTTTATCTCCTTTTTTCGTGTAAATTTTCATCTGGCTAAGATACGTTTTTCTATTTAGCACAATTTACACAATACTTGCTTTGTGGTCGGAATAATATTCTTCCTATTGGAATTGAGGTTTTACATTTCACGCAAAGTCCAAAATATTCTTCATTAATTTGACTTTCAACATATTTAAGATCATCAAGTTTTTTTTCAGACTCTCTTAAAGCTGCTTCTACTACACTTTTATTATTAATTGCATCCATTCTAGAAATTCTTCCTATTGCGTTTTCTGGAGAAATTGGCTTACTAAGTTCAGAATATTCCTTAATCTTTTCTTTAGTATCTAGAATTTCCTGGTTTAATTTTTGCGAGATCTTGATTTTATCTTTTTCATTCATATGAAAAGATTAGAGCTCTTCTCTTAAGTCTACTAGAAATGTTCGAATTTCTTTTAGTTTTTTAATTATAGAGATATTATCAATTGTATCTTTTTTATTTTCTTTAAGTTTCTTTTTAGCCCCATCTAAAGTAAATCCTCTTTCTTTTACCAGATGAAAAATAACATCTAAATTTCCCAAGTCCGTTTTAGTAAACATTCTATTTCCTTTTTTGTTCTTTTTAGGTTTTAGAATGTCAAATTCATTCTCCCAAAATCTTATTAAAGAAATATTTACACCGTACATTTGAGCAACCTCTCCGATAGGGTAAAAAAGTTTTTCAATATTTGTTTTTAGTTTTGGCATTAGTCAAAAGATTGATTTTCTTTTGATGAAAGTTTAATCATTTTATCGTATTCTTCAATAGATAAATCATTATTGTAACAATATGGAGCGGGATTAACTTTTTTACCATTCTTTAGGACTTCATAATGTAAATGTGGAGCTACTGATCTTCCTGTATTACCAACAAATCCAATTACCTGTCCTCTTGTTACTTTTTCTCCTTTTTTTACATTATATTCTGATAAATGAGCATATAAAGTTTTGTATTCATAACCGTGATTAATAATGATATGTTTACCATATCCAAATCTTGTATATTTCACTTTTTCTACAGTTCCGTTTCCAGTTGCGTAAATAGGAGTCCCTGTAGAAGCAGTAAAATCTAATCCATAGTGGAATTTCTTTATTTTCAATGTTGGGTGCATTCTGTACCCCCAGCCACTTACCATTCTTTTCAGATCTTTATTAGACAATGGCTGAATTGATGGCAAAGAAGCCAACTTTTTTTTATTGTTTTTTGCAAGCTCAATGACTTCATCAAAGGATTTTGACTGTATATAAAGCTGTTTTGATATAACATCTATTTGTTTGCTAGTTTCAATAATTAAATCAGCATTACTCATATTTTCAAGATGTTTGTATCGGTTTACACCTCCAAAACCTGCCTTCCTAATTGATGAAGGAATAGGGTCTGCTTCTAAAATTACTCTGTAGATATTGTCATCTCTATTTTGCATATCTTGTAGGACAAGATCAATTTCATTAAGGTTTTGTTTCAAAATATCGTATTGAGAAATTAAATCAGATTTTTCTTTGATTAATCTTTTCTCATTAGGGCTATTCAGAAATTGAATCAAGACAATAGTTATTATGACGCCACTAAAAACAGAAACTCCTAGATAGATAAGTATGTTTTTCACTCTATCTAAAGGAGTTTTTTCAATTCTCTGATAATTGAGTGTTTTAGTATCGTAATAATATTTTACTTTTGCCATAATAATTAAAAGTTGTGCAAAGTTATTAAAATATAGTAAATTACACTTTTTTACTATTTTGATTTCTAAACAACATTATGTGAAAAGGATTATTAAAAATGAAATCTACTGAAATAAGAGAAAGTTTTATTAAGTTTTTTAAGAATAAAAAACATCAGATTGTATCATCCGCTCCAATGGTAATAAAAGATGATCCAACTCTTATGTTTACTAATGCAGGTATGAACCAGTTTAAGGATTTATTCTTAGGAAATTCTGAAATTAAAGACTCAAAAGTTGCGAATTCCCAAAAATGTTTAAGAGTTTCAGGTAAACACAATGATTTGGAAGCAGTAGGACATGACACTTATCATCATACCATGTTTGAGATGTTAGGAAATTGGTCGTTTGGAGACTATTTTAAAGAGCAATCAATTGATTGGGCTTGGGAATTTTTGATAGAAGTTTGTAAGTTAGATAAAGATAGATTGTATGTGACTGTTTTTGAGGGAGATGATGGAGATAAGTTAGAGAAAGATATGGAATCCTTCAATTGTTGGGAGAAATATCTTGAGGAAGACAGAATCTTGAATGGAGATAAAAGAGATAATTTTTGGGAAATGGGAGAGATTGGTCCATGCGGCCCGTGTTCTGAAATTCATTATGACAATAGGAATGATAAGGAAAGGGAACAAATAAATGGATCATTATTAGTAAATAAAGACCATCCTCAAGTTATTGAGATTTGGAATCTGGTATTTATGCAATATAATAGAAAATCGGATTCTTCACTTGAGTTATTACCAAATAAGCATGTAGATACAGGTATGGGTTTTGAACGTTTGTGTATGATTATGCAGAATGTAAAATCAAATTATGATACTGATGTATTTACTCCAATTATTTCAGATATAGAGAAATTAAGTAATTTGAAATATGGAGATGATGAACATATAGATATTGCAATGAGAGTTATTGCTGATCATATCAGAGCTATTTCATTCTCTATTGCTGACGGGCAATTGCCTTCAAATGTAAAAGCGGGATATGTTATCAGAAGAATTCTTAGGAGAGCGGTTAGATACGCTTACACTTTCTTAGATTTGAAACAGGCATTTATGTATAATCTTGTTGATGTTTTGTGCAATCAGATGGGGCAATCATTCCCAGAGTTAAGTGCACAACAAAAGCTGATAGAAAGAGTAATTAAGGAGGAAGAAAACTCTTTTTTAAGAACTCTTTCAGAAGGATTGAAAAGGTTAGATGCTATCATGAAGAACACTAAAAAAGTCGTTTCAGGAGAACTTGTATTCGAACTATACGATACTTATGGTTTCCCACTAGATTTAACTTCCCTTATATTGTCAGAAAACAACTTAGAACTGCATATTGATGTGTTTAATCAAGAGATGGAAAAGCAGAAGAATAGATCTAGAAAAGCAACAAAAATAGTTGCAGGAGAATGGGAAATGCTTTTTGAAGATGATGTCGAAGAATTTGTAGGCTATAACAGATTAGAATGTGAAGTAAAGATAGCTAAATACAGAAAAGTAACTATACAGGATAAAGATTTATATCATCTAGTATTTAACTTGACTCCTTTTTACCCTGAAGGAGGAGGTCAAATAGGGGATATTGGTCAGATCTCAAATTCTTCAGAAAACATACAAATTATAGATACAAAAAAGGAGAATAATCTGATTATTCATATTTCAGAAGAGTTACCCAAAAATATAAGTAATGATTTTACTGCAAGAGTAGACTCTGAGCATAGAAATTCTTCTTCTAGAAATCATTCTGCAACACATTTATTACACCATGTATTAAGAGAGGAGTTAGGTAATCATGTAGAACAAAAAGGATCTCTAGTATCTCCAGATCACTTAAGGTTTGATTTCACACATTTTTCTAAACTATCAGAGGATGAAATAAGAAATATTGAAAGGAAAGTAAATGGAATGATTTCAAAAAACATATCTTTGGAAGAGTATAACAATATACCTATCTCTGAGGCTAAGAAGATGGGTGCAATGATGTTATTTGGAGAGAAATATGCTGATGCGGTGAGAGTAATTAAATTTGAGGACTCTTTAGAGCTTTGTGGAGGAACTCATGTAAGTTCAACTGAAGAGATTGATGCTTTTAAGATAGTATCAGAAGGGTCTATATCGGCAGGAATTCGTAGAATAGAGGCAATTACAGGAGATAAACATAAAAAACATACTAAAGAGATGGAAAACACATTAAATACGATAAAGTCTTTAATCAAGAATATAGACCCCATACAAGGGATAAAAGATTTAATACAGGAAAATAAATCTCTTTCTAAGAAGCTAGAGAAATATAAATCTAAGGAGTTAGTTATCCTGCAGAAGGATATTCTACTAAAAAGAGAAGAAATAAGTGGGATAGGGGTTATTTCTGAGGAAGTAGACTTGGATTCTGAAGGAATGAAGTCCTTATCCTTTAATTTAAGGAAGTCTGAGAACAATTTAGTAATGTTACTTGCTTCAGAGAGTAATAATAAGGTAATTCTTACTTTAATGATTACAGACGACCTTATTCAAGATAAAAACATGGATGCCTCTACTTTAATCAAAGATCTTTCTACTGAGATAAAGGGTAGTGGAGGAGGACAATCATTCTTTGCAACTGCTGGTGGTTCTGATGCTAGTGGAATAGATAAATCTCTTAATAAATTAAAAGAAATTTTTAGGTAATAAAAAAACCACCCTTTTGAGGTGGTTTTTTTATTATATATGTTCTCTTAGAATCGGTATCCAATACCAATGTTGAACTCACCTTCTCTATCACCATTACTATCCTCACTTACAGGCATAGTGTAGTTAGGCTCTAAGTATAGAGAATTCCAAACTGCAAATGACATTCCTAAACCTACTTTCATATTATCACTCATATCTTCAGTAGGCATTTGAATCATTGCATAAGCCCCTTCCATCATTGCTAGGTTATATCTTACAAATATTTCATAAGAATTGTCTCCAGCATCATCAAGTGATCTAACTCCTCCTAAAGTGATATCATCACTTACCATAAAACCAACTCCCATATTAGCTGTTATCTGGTCCATAGTTTCTTCTTGCTCACTATCATAAGTTGTAACAACCATAAATTGTGCAGAAGCTGCTAATGTAGATAAAGCTACTACTGCTGTTAATAATAATTTTTTCATTTGTTTAAATTTTTTTAATGATTAATAATTAGTGCAAATATATAAGGATTTTCCCCATTCTTTCTATTTTAGAAGCACTTTTGTTAACAAAACACTGTTTATACTAAAAAAAAAGAGGACTCAGATGAGTCCTCTTTTTAATTTATTATTGAATGATTACAATCCTATAGAAAGTGTTATCCAAGTGTATTCTGTCTCATCAACATCAGCGAATCTTGCAAGACCAACATGAGCATTGTCATTTAATTGGTAACCTAAAGTCATTGAACTAGCTTCACTTTCAGTTCCAGCAGCTTCGTTATCTATGTTGTGCATAGTATAACCTAATGAGATATCACCAAGAGCGTATGAGATACTTATAGCTCTATCTTCATCACCATCATTTAAATAACCAATGTTTCCATTATCCCATCCACCACTTAAAGCAGTGTTATCCATTGAAAATCCTCCTTCATTAGAAGTTTGAGATACAGAAGCTGTTAAGTTATCCATCACGTTGTAAGAAACTGTGTAACTGTTATAAGTAGCTTCGTTCATATCTTCGTTCATACTTACTGCTAATGAGAAGTCACCCATAGCATATGATAAGTCATAACCATGTGCAGAATTATCTCCATCGTTCATCATTAAGATGTTAACATCAGCTCCAGCAAAACTACCACCAAGATTCATGTAGTTATTTGCTTGAGCAACTCCATTTAATGTACCTACATTTACGTTAAATCCACCTAATTCTAACGCTATGTCACCACCGGTATTAGTGTATCTTTCCAATCCCCAGTCATTTGAAGAAATTAATGCACCAGAACCAAAACTTAAGTCTTGCTTACCTGCAGTTAATGTAGCCATTCCCATTAGGTCAGTACTTACATAAGCTTCGTATACTTCTGTTGTCATTTCTCCAGATTGCATATCTAAAGTATAATCAGTAGAAACATGTACAGCACCCCAGTCAGCACTAACATTTATTCTTTGTTCTGCTGATCTTTCACCTTCATCAGGATTGTCTGCTCTAGTTGTTGAACTCGCACTCCATTGAGCTGAGGCGATTGTTGTAATTAGTCCTAAAGAAAGAACTAATAAGTTACGTAAATTTTTTTTCATAATTTTAATTTTTGTTTATATTTTTTTGTTAATACTCGGCAAATGTAAGTATATCCAAACTTATGGCAAAAGCAAAACTCTATGTTTTTTAACAAAAATATGTTTGTAAACACCTTAATCATCTGGTATACAGGTATATAAATTAAAATATAATGTTAATTAATTTAAAGTAATTAATAGTTATTAGTGCCAAAAAGAGCGGAAAATCATGAAAAAATGGATTATCCTTTAAATTTTATCCATTTATATAGCTCTCTGAAAGTGGCTTTTTTACCGTACATGAGTATTCCGATTCTATAAATTCTTGAAGAAACCCATGTAGTCATCAAAAAGGAAAGCAATAATACAGTAGTAGAAAGTAGTATTTCCCAGCTCTCAACCCCTCCAAAAGGTAGCCGTACCATCATAATAATAGGAGAACTTAAAGGGAAGATAGACATCCAAAAGGCAAGTGTACCATCTGGGTTGTTTATTATTGCTTCTATCATAGCTATAGAAAGTATTAAAGGTATGGTAATAGGAAGAACCATCTGATGTGTATCTGTTTCATTATCTACAGCAGCTCCGATACACGCAAAGAAGGAACTATACAGTAAATAACCTCCTATAAAGTAGAACATAAAGTATAAAATCAGCACATTTAAGTTAATACCTACTAATAAAGAGGAAATAGAATTAAAAATTCCTACTGAATTATCAGATAGTAATGTGTTTCCTGCAATGTTCGCTACCAAAACACTAAGTAATACCCATAAAATAAATTGAGTAAAACCAACTAATGCTACTCCAATAATTTTACCAATTAATAACTGAAATGGCTTTACAGAAGAAATAATAACCTCTACAATGCGGTTTGTTTTTTCTTCAATAACCCCCCTCATAACCATGCTACCGTACATAAATATAAAGATGTAAATTAGAAAACCAAAGATAAAAGCAAGAGCAGTTCTCATATCTTGGTTCGCTCCTTGTTCATTACCATCTTCAGTAATAATAGTATTATTAAATTGGAGGTTTGGTTCTAGATTTGATATCTCAGAAACATCAAATCCTTCATCTTTATAATTTTGTTCACGTTTTATTTGTCTGATGTATTGTTCAATTTCGGAAATTATGTTTTTATTTAGCTGCTTATCTGAAATAAAATTAATTATGTTTTCTTCACAAGTAAAATCTACTATTGCAAAGTATCCAGATTCCGAGAAATTATTTTTTATATTATCTAATTCAGATTCTGGTGTTTTTGTAAATCGAAATTGATCCGAATTAGTAAGTCTGCTAAAGTAGAAATTATCATTTTCTACAACAGCTATGTTTTTCTGTTCTGACTCCTCCAATTCAGAGCTTACCGAGCTTAAATAAGCAGGAGCAAATATTAATAATCCTAGCAGTATAGGCGTAATTAGAGTCATAATAATGAATGACTTTTTACGAACTCTTACAGAGTATTCTCTCTTTATGATAATCCAGATTTTATCCATCACTTACCGTTTTTATAAAAATTTCTTCCATGGAAGGAATCTTTTCGTTAAAGGATATAATCTCAGAATTTTTGAGTATCTCTGTTATTAACTCTTTGGAGTTTTTATCGGATGGAACTTTTACAGTAAAATTATTCTCATCCTGATGTATTATTTCAAATCCATCT
>Ga0257121_1000239_pt1 | contig 48459 bp, 68 predicted proteins | sample SI106_100metaG_FD_190180 | JGI IMG/M metagenome (GOLD analysis project Ga0257121, IMG submission 190180) | Marine microbial communities from Saanich Inlet, British Columbia, Canada - SI106_100 | ecosystem: Environmental > Aquatic > Marine > Inlet | place: Canada: British Columbia | collected...
ATATGATGTCAATAAAATCCGTATCTGGAATATTGATATCGAGGTAGAATCTGAAAGAGGATTTCCTTCACCAGAATCTGCCTCTGCCGTAGTTAATGCTATCACCGTTTATGATTCTATTGAAGATAGATATTTTACTTGGGGTCTTGACGAGTGGACAAATACCCGTGATGATATTAAGATAGAATATTTTCAGATGGATTCGGAAGAGGAATTGCTCAAGCATTTTCTTGACCTATATCAACAATCCCCACCTCACATTTTAACAGGTTGGAATATTGAGAATTTTGATATTCCGTATTTGGTCAATAGACTAACTCGACTGTTTGGTCAAAAGGAAGTCAAGCGACTTTCGCCTTTCGGTTGGATTAAAGAACGAACAATAAGGGGGATGTATGGTAAAGAATCTGTGGCGTATGATATATTTGGCGTGGCTACGATGGACTATCTCCAACTCTATAAGAAATTTACGTATGCGAATCAGGAATCGTTTAGACTAGACCATATCGCCTTTGTTGAATTGGGCGAGAGAAAGATTTCATACGAAGAGGCAGGCACCCTCTTTAAACTTGCCCGCACAAATCACCAGAAGTTCATTGACTATAATATCAAAGACGTTGAATTAGTTCAGCGGATTGATGATAAGTTAAAGTTAATCGATTTGGGTATGACGATGGCATATGATGCCAAGATTAATTTCGTAGACGTATTCGGCACCGTTAAGATGTGGGATGCAATAATCTATGACCACCTACGAAAGCAAGATATAGTCTGCCCTGCGAGTAACAGAAACCAAAAGAACACTTCCTTTGTCGGTGCTTATGTTAAAGAACCAATTACTGGGTTCCACGACTGGGTAGTATCTTTTGACTTGAACTCTCTATATCCGCATTTGATTATGCAGTACAACATCTCTCCCGAAACGATTGTTGGACACAAATCAGGTGTGGATGTAGAGAACCTTTTGAAAAAAGAGGCTGACTTATCAGATGTTCATAAGAAGGGATATGCCGTTGCTCCAAACGGAACGATGTATCGAAAAGATAAGCGTGGATTTCTCCCAACTTTAATGGAGAAAATCTATGCTGACCGAGTGGTCTTTAAGAAGAAGATGCTCGATGCCCAGAAGCGAAAGGAAGAAGGAGAAGATACGGATAACGAGATATCAAAATATCTCAATATTCAGATGGCCAAAAAGATTCAGTTGAACTCTGCCTATGGAGCAATTGGTAATCAGTGGTTTAGATATTTTGATATACGCAACGCCGAAGCAGTCACCACTGGTGGTCAATTAGCGATTCGATGGATTGAAAAGGCTCTTAATGATTTTCTAAACAAATATTTGGAGACCAAAGATTATGATTATGTTGTTGCTATTGATACTGATTCGGTCTATTTACGCCTAGGGAAGTTTGTCGATAAGTACATCAAATCGGATGATAAGAATAAGATTTGTGATGTTATCGACAAAGCAACTCAAGAAGCATTTGAACCATACATTACCAAGTCCTATCAGGAACTAGCAGATTACGTTAATGCCTACGAGCAAAAAATGTTTATGGGCAGAGAGGTGATTGCCGACAAAGCCGTATGGACTGCAAAGAAACGCTATGCCCTTAACGTCTATGACTCTGAAGGAGTTCGATATAAGAAGCCTAAGATGAAGGTTATGGGTATGGAGATAGTCAAATCCTCTACACCAGCGAATGTCCGTGGTAAGTTGAAAGAAGCAGTTAATATAATGTTGACGGGAAATGAGCGTCAATTACAGTCCTTGGTGCATAAATATAAGAAAGAGTTTGTTGGTTTAGCAATACCCGAGATTGCCTTTCCGAGAGGATTAAGCGATTACACAAAGTATGAACACGCAACGAAATCCGTGCCAATTCACGCACGAGCGGCCAAAGTGTATAATGGGTTGTTAAAGAAACACGATATTAAGAATGTCGAGAAGATTGGAGATGGTGCCAAGTTAAAGTTCGTATACTTGAAAACACCTAATCCATTTGGTAGTAATGCAATTGCTTTCATCGATGGACTCCCGCCAGAGTTCGAGGTTGAACGATGGGTAGATTATGATACACAATTTGAGAAAGCGTTCCTCTCTCCTTTAGAAGGAGTTCTTCATCCCGTAGGTTGGGATTGGGAAGAAAAGAGTTCGCTTGAATCATTTTTTGGATAAGGAAATCGAAATGGGAAAAAGAAACATAGCAGGAATAATAAACAAAAAGGGTGCCCCTAAGTTGAAAAAGAATATGAGTCACAGTACGTTTACGGCTAAACGGCATCCAAACAGCAAGAGAGTGAAAAATGGCCAAAATTGATTTAAACGCTATCGCTCAAGCCAGCCAAGCAAAAACTTTTGATAAGTTCACCGAGAAGTTTCAAGAGAAGATTGCTAACCTATCCGTACGAAGTAAATTCGGAACGATACAAACGGATAATGAATATGTCCTCGATGAAGATGGATATATTGTTGGTGATATGTGGAACGAAGGTATTGCCTCTGAACTAATGTCACTGAATGGATTTCAGGCAACTACTGTCCGAATAGACACGCTAATCGAAGCAAGAGATATTTTTGGAGAGGGTTCAGTACCAACTGACCACACCCTAGTCGCAAAAGGAATGGGACATACTACTGCCGAATTCTTGAAAATGTTTCCAAAATATCCAATTATTTACTTTACCCGTTGGGGAAACCTGAGGAAACCATATGATTTGAAAGATTTATTGGACAATCCAGTAAAAAGATAAGAAAAGACTTGACAACACCTGTCAATTGGTGTATAATGTACTACAAAATTGACGTATATTATGGAGAAATAAATGAGTGATGCAATAGTTGCCCAAAAGAGATTGTTGGATAAACTGCGAAAAGCAGGTTCAATCAAATCTACCCAGTTAACAAAATCCTCTCTATTCACAGAGAAGGATGTAATCCCCACCTCAGTCCCGATGATTAATGTCGCATTAAGTGGCAAATTAGACGGCGGACTGACCAGCGGCCTGACAGTTCTTGCAGGTCCCTCGAAGCATTTCAAAACAGCATTTGGTCTATTAATGATGAAGGGATATATGGATAAATATCCAGAATCAATATGCCTCTTCTATGACTCTGAATTCGGAACTCCACAGGCCTACTTTAGTTCTTTGAAGATTGATACCGATAGAGTCCTTCATATTCCAACTAAGAATATCGAAGAATTGAAGTTTGACCTAGTCAAGCAACTTGACGGCCTTGAAGTGGAAGATAAAGTATTCGTTATGATAGACTCTATTGGCAATCTCGCTTCCAAAAAGGAAGTCGAAGATGCACAGAATGAAAAGAGTGTTGCGGATATGACACGAGCAAAACAACTCAAGTCACTCTTCCGAATGATAACCCCCTATCTCACATTAAGAGATGTTCCTCTTATTGCTGTAAACCATACTTACCAGACACAGGAGATGTTCTCAAAAGCAGTTGTTTCTGGTGGTACTGGTGTCTATTATTCCTCAGATAATATTTGGATTATAGGCAGACAACAAGACAAGAAGGGAACAGAAATCCAAGGATACAACTTCATTATCAACGTAGAGAAATCCCGCTTTGTTAAAGAGAAGAGTAAGATTCCTATTTCAGTAACTTGGGAAGGTGGAATCAAGAAATACTCTGGACTACTAGATGTTGCCCTTGATGGTGGATATGTTGTTAAGCCCACTATGGGATGGTACTCAAAGGTAGATATGGAAACTGGCGAAGTATCAGAGAACAAGGTCAGAGAGGCCGGTACACAGAGTAAAGATTTTTGGGAGGACATTCTCGCTAATCCAAAATTTCAGAAATTCATTGAGGATAGATATTGTATAGGAACTGGACTCCTTCAGTCAATTGATGCTGAAGATGAAGTCGAGGTTGCCAATGGCTGATACTGACGTTTTTTATGTCAAGACCAAAGACAAAACAACCTTTGCGATATATGATTTGACTTTGTCCGATGATTGTGATAAAATAAGTTTCGGATATAATTTCATAGATGAGAATGGTCTTGACAAGTCTCATTATGAAGAGGAGATAAATGCTATCGTAAAGCAACAAGTGGAGAGAGCAATTAAACTAGAAGTAGCAGAAGCAAATTTGAGGGAAAATACGTGAATATAGAAGCAACGATATTATCCAATCTATTACATAATGAAGAGTTCGCCAGAAAGTCAATTGTCTTTCTGAAGGATGAGTATTTCCACGATGTCACCGAGAAGGCGGTATTCCACGAGATACAAACATTCTTTGCAAAATACAATGATGTGCCAACACAACAGGCACTCAAAATTGCTATAGATGAAAGGGAAGATTTATCTTCAACGATATACGAAGAATCGGAAGCATTAATCAAGACTCTTGTAAAGACAGAAGCCAATGAGCAATGGCTCCTTGACGAAGCCGAAAGGTTCTGTAAGGACAAGGCAGTCTATAATGCTATTATGGAGTCCATTGAAATTATCGATGGTAAGCACAAGAAGAAAACTGATGGTGCGATACCCGAATTATTGTCCGATGCTCTAGCAGTAACATTCGATACACATATCGGTCACGATTTCTTAGAGGATTCCGATGAGCGATATGACTTCTACCATACAAGGGAAGAGAAGATTCCGTTTGACATTGAATATCTGAATAAGATTACCCAGGGCGGAGTTACTCGAAAATCACTAAACATTCTTATGGCTGGTACTGGTGTTGGTAAGACTATCGGTATGTGTCATATGGCCGCATCGAATCTGACAATAGGTAAGAATGTTCTATACGTCACGATGGAGATGGCAGAGGAACGTATTGCTGAAAGAATAGACGCCAATCTCCTTGATATCGAATTGAATCGCCTGAAAGATTTAACTAAGGTTATGTATGACCGCAAAATGGACCAACTTAAACAGAAAGTAAAGGGTAAGATAATAATCAAGGAATTCCCAACATCTCAAGCACATACTGGCCATTTTAGACACCTATTAAACGAATTATCATTAAAGAAAGACTTCAAACCAGACATTATATATGTCGATTATCTTAATATATGTGCATCCCAGAGACTCGTAGGTTCTCAATCTGTTAACTCATATACATACGTTAAGGCGATAGCAGAGGAACTCCGAGGTCTGGCAGTTGAATTTAACGTGCCAATTTGGTCAGCAACACAGACCACACGTTCTGGTTTCGGCAATTCAGATGTAGGATTAGAAGATACGTCTGAATCCTTCGGTCTGCCAGCAACTGCCGACCTCTTTCTTGCTCTTATTCAGACGGAAGAACTAGAGGAACTGAATCAGATAATGGTGAAACAGTTGAAAAATCGTCACGGCGACATTGCTATCAATAGACGATTCGTTATAGGCATTGATAAACCCAAAATGAAGTGGTACGATGCTGAACAATCCGCACAGGAAGACATCATTGGAACGACTTCCGTAACTACTGGACCACGCTCCTATGAAGAAGCAGAGTCGATGTTCTCTGGTGGTAATAAGAAGAAGGCCTTTAAAGATTTCAAGATGTAGTGTTTGAATTATATAAATATGTAATAGAAGCACATTATTACATATTCGTTAAAGGTCCAATATGAAGAAATTTAGTACATTCTTAGTAGAAGCAGTTACCAGTGAAACCAAAGCACTAAAATCCCTAGTTAACGTAAGAGTAAAAGAACAAGGTATTAAAACCATTGGTTCTGGCAGGGGAGATTATCACATTCGTTTCGCAATGAAGGGTGACGGGAAGGCTTTCTCTGCGTTTTTTCTTGGTATGGGACTTAAAGTAAAAGATGCCGATATCATAGTTAGTGATAAATATCCTACCTATACGCTTACAGCATCTACCGATTTAGACGATGGTAAGATTCCGAAGGGTACATCACTCTATTGGGTGAATTCCGAAATTTCTCAGACCTCATCCGGCGGTCAGATATTCGCAAACAAAGACTTAACTCCAGACACTCTTGGCTTGGCAGGGCAACAAGTAGATAATAAAACTCTCATAAAGTTAACGAGTTCCGCGTTAAAGGCCAAGTACCCCGAAGGAAACACAGCAAAAGAATTAATTAAACTGTTAAAGTTGGCAAATACAAAGAGTACATCAATATCATTAGATGAACTTGACTTTTCAAAGAAGGATTTAGCCAAAGTATCAGCAGATTTCGGAGAAATCCTTTCTGCAATTTGGGCAATGAACGCCCTCCGTTTTAGAGAAGCATATTTCCCTACAGCAAGTAATGAAAAACTAATTGATTTTTATGGAGTCCGTATGGGAATACAATATCCCATTTCAGTTAAGTCTGGCGGTGGCGGTAAAGTTACTGTCCAAAATATCATCGATGCTATTAAAAATCGTGCCAAAACAGCAAACGCTGACCATTCCCAAGAGGTTGCTCTACAAGTATTCAATATTGTTGGAAATTTCGGTGCTAAAGAACAAATGATTCTGTTGCACCAATATCTCAAAACTAAAGTTATTAAAGACCTCTCCAAGATAATGGGAATGAGTGTAGACCAAATAACTTTGGAATCTGTTGACCTCTGGTGTAAAAAATTCGATAACAAAAAACTAGCAAAAAAATTAGCGCCTTGGCATAAGAAATATTCAATGCCGGGCAAAAAGACTCTTGAGGGGAGAGACTTAAAAAGATTTGTTCTATCTCCACTAGGAGAGACAATATACAAGATATTAAATAAAGATAAAGCGATTAAACAATCATTGACAAATGTGGCTAGACAAGTTACACTAATACAAATGAATGTAAATGTCCTATCCAATAAAATGACTTTCGCAAGTAACCATTTCAAAGATGCTGATTTCCAATTCGGATGGCCGGGGTACTCTTCTGGCAATAAACTCGGCTTTAAAATGAAGTTGAAAAAATAATGAAAAAATTTACTACATACCTAGCAGAAGCAAAACTAACTCACCTAGAGCATCTCGAAGATGCTATTTTTAATGATGGTTATAATGGTGGTGTCGAAGCATTGAAAATCCTTAATGGAGTTATTACAACTCTTCAAGGAAATACCTCAAAGGGACTCAACATAACAAGTAAGGTTGATGGAGCGCCATCGATTATTGCTGGAACCAATCCAGAAAATGGAAAGTTCTTTGTGGCTACTAAAGCCTTATTCAACAAGACTCCAAAAATTAATTACACGCCCGCTGATATTGATGCTAATCACGGACACGCGGCATCTCTAGCAGATAAAATGAAAACTGCTCTTAAACTTTTTCCTCAATTGGGGATTAAAGGAATCTGGCAAGGCGATTTTATGTTTATTGCTTCAGACATTAAGAAAGAAACAATTGATGGTGAGAAGATGATTACCTTCACACCTAATACGATAACATATGCAGTACCTATAGACCAGCCTCTTGCAAAGGAAATCTCCTCTAAGAAAGTCGGAGTTATCTGGCATACACAATATAGTGGTAAAACAATAGCAGACCTCTCGGCAGTATTTAATGTCAATGTAGGCTCACTGAAGAAATCTAAAGACGTATGGGCAGGAGATGTTAATTTCCAAGACGTATCAGGAACTGCTACACTAACTACGGCAGAATTGAAGGCAGTTAGACAAAGCATTGCAAATGCTGAATCAAGACTGAAGAAATTTGATAAGAAGGCAATGGGTGTACTATTCGACCCTGCTACTGCAAAGGAGGAAGGAAGTATTGCTTTCAACCTAAATATCTACATAAACTCACTAACGAGAGATGGTAAAGGATTCGTAAACAAGCAAAAGGCAGTCGGTGGATTTATTGACTTTATGCGAAAACGATATCAACCAAAGATTGATAAATTGAAATCTGCAAAGGGTAAAGCCAAACAACAGGCAGAACTTGATGGGATGATTAAGATAATCAACGGCAATAGGAAAATGGGAGCCACTCTAGCCTATGCGATTGAATGGCATAACGATGTTGCTGAAATTAAATTGGCCCTGATTAAGAAAATGGAACAAGTTCAATCTCTTCCAGCATTTATTAAAAAAGGAAATGGATACGAAGTAACAGGTCCTGAGGGATTTGTTGCTGTAGACCACGCTACTAATGGAGCAGTTAAATTTGTTAACAGACTAGAATTTAGTAGGAACAACTTCAACGCTATAAAGAATTGGGGAAAATAGGGGAAATTTGGGAACACTGATGAGAACTGCCAGCGAATATAGAAAATCACTTCAAGAGGCACCGAAGAAGCCATATAAGTTAGTAATTCTTTCTCACGATGATGGAGATGATTCTAATGACACGGGCGAACTTGTAAAAAAGGTCGCAGATGGTATGGGTATTAAAACTTTCCTTGGTGAATTTCGTGGTCTTTACGAAGAGAATGGAACTCTTAATAGTTTTCCTGTCGAAGAGGGCAAGACGATATATCCTACCCCTAAAGCAGTTGGCAGAGGCGAATCTCAATATGATAAACCCTTTCCAATCAGTCCAGAAGATACTATTATTATGGCACGAGGAGTTGGTCGACCGGGATTAAGTGGTAATCATTCTTGGTATGACAAGTGTAAGAAGTGGGAACACGAAGGATATACACTTGTTAACAATATGAACTGCCACGACCTATGCTCGAATAAAGTAATGACACAGATGATTTTTGAGAGGGAGAAATTCAATACGCCAAAGACTGTATTGCTTGCCCATTCAGAAGATACAGAAAGAGCATTAAAAGAATTAGGCAGTAAGTTCCCTATCATATTAAAAACTGGTACAGGAACAAATGGCATTGGAGTTATCTTAGTTGAATCTGCGGCCTCCCTACAATCTATTGTACAACTATTGTATAGAGAAAGTGGATTCCAAGATATCTTGTTACAAGAGTACATTAAATCGGACTATGATGTTCGTGTAATAGTATTCAGAGATGAAGTAATAGGGGTAATGAAGCGACCAGTTGTAAGTGGAGATTTTAGGTCTAATGTATCTCAAGGCTCCAAACCAAAGCCCCATAAGTTAACGGAATTTGAAAGAACTGAATCCATTAGAGCGGCCCAGGCCGTTGACGGCGTGATAGTCGGAGTGGATTTTATACCAGGAAAGACGCCCTATTTTATTGAAGTTAATAATGTGCCGGGATTAGTCGGTATAGAAGATGCCTTGGAAGGAAGTATTGTGAAAACATTGTTAAACAAACTTAAAGAAATGTGATGAAAACTTATACCGAATACCTAGAAGAAGCAAAAAGTAAACCAGTCGTATTTACGTTCGGGCGATTTAATCCTGTGACTAATGGCCACGAAATAGCAGTTAATGATATCATAAAGAAAGCAAAGGCCAAGAATGGTCAGCCTATGATATTCACTTCACAGACACAGGACAAGAAAAAGAATCCTCTGCCCTATAACGACAAGACGAAATTTCTAAAGAAATTTTGGGGAAAAATGGTAGTAAAGGACACTAAAGTTCGTACTGCATTTGAAGCCTTAAAGTATCTTTCAGATAAAGGATATAAAGACGTAACAATGGTTGTTGGAAGTGATAGGGTTGATTCCTTTGAGAAGAATATCCGTCCGTATATCAAGCACAAAGACAAAAAGAAATCATACGAATTTGATAATTTTGAAGTGGTACAAGCAGGAATTGCCAGAGGTAAAGGCAACGCAATGAGTGCCACGCTTATGAGAAAGGCCGCAACTGATGGAGATTTTGAATTCTTCCGTAAGGGATGCCCATCGATGTGTGATGAGAAAACCGCTAAAGAGATGTACGATTCAGTACGAAGAGGTATGGGCATCAAGGAAGATTGGCACGATACTCTACGCCATCTAAGGACAGAGATGACATTCAAACATCATAAAGGTTCGGCAGAACAAGAGAAGTGGAGAGATATTGTGATTCCAAAGAAACTTACTCACGCCTTTAAACGACTAGTACACGGCAAGAAATATGGAAAGGCCCTCAAAATCTACAAAGAGATTATGAGAGAATATGAGAAGAATCCGAAGGAACTCCAGAAGCAGGGAGCAATGATAATGAATCCTCAAGGACGTGCCCTTCAGATAACTGCTGATATTGTAGGCATTTCCGTAGGTGAATTAAAGAAAGTATTCGACAGAAACACGAGATATAATAGTACGGATTACAACAATCCATTTACTGATTATTTAAAAGAAGAGATTACAAAGGCAGATTTAGTAGATGTGGAGAAATTTGCAGATAAAATATTCTCCAAAGTTGGTATAGATGTAGAGTTTACCCGTCACTTTTTAGAGAGAGCGAATGATAAGCGAAATGGTAAATCTATTAACGTAGCAGAGTTGACACGCCTATTTAAGCAAACGTACAAGAAGTATGGCAAGAAAATACCGAAACTTGGACCAGATGCTGAAGCAGTGTTAAATGATACTCAAACAGACCTAAACTTACCATTCGTACTCAAATATGACTCTAAAACACAGGAATTTGACTTGATTTCCAAGACCATAATGCGTAAGAAGGACTTCAAGACCTCTAACCCGAAGTTAAAAGTATAAATAGTGATGAAATGAAATTTAAAAACTACAGTCAAATGCTCAACGAGGCCTTACCTGCGGGACAAATAGACCCGAAGAGTGCCGACCCTAGTGACCCGACCGTTATTATAAGCGGATTTGGTACTATGTTATTGAGCCAATTAAAGACTGATGTGGAAAAGAAATTAGGGGATTTGCATAAGCGTTCCAAACGGGGCGACTTTGAAATGGCTTGGTATCAGATATCTGGTAAAAATGGCCTAAGTCAAATTCTACCACATAAGTTGCAGGCTATAAAAGATGCCGATGAAGCAATGCAGAAGCCACAGTGGAAACGGCGTATTACGAATTTTAAGAAGGGTAGATGAACAACCAGATTATTTCAATGTTAATAGGTATACTCATTATGTTGGGTGGCTGGAACTTAACGCAAACCTTTTCATTGAGTACCAATCAAGCAGTGCAACTTGACAAAGTTGCCAAATTAGAACGGAGTGTGGAAAAGTTAATAGAAACTATGGACGCACTTAAAGACAAAGAAGAAGAAATAATGGAACAGCATAAGAAATTGTTTGACGCATTAGAGGAGGACAGTAGTAGAAGTTCGTATAACTACTAATGGAACCATATGCTTATTTAAGCGAATTGGGTGTAATTTTAGTTTTGATATATTTTCTTAACACGTGGAACAATAAGAGAAAGCGATTGAGAAATGAAAACATTGCACATAAGAAAAGGCGATGATATAATAGTCGAAGGCGATAATACAAATTTTGATGCTTATATCATACTAGAAGGGGAGATTGACGTAACGAAAGGCGGGAAACACTTAGCAACATTATCCGAGAATTCATTATTCGGAGAGATAGCAATGGTTGACGATTCACCAAGAACTGCTACTTGTACTGCTAAGACACCTAAAGTGACCTTAGGAGTTGTGACGAAAGAAAATTATGGAAGAATTCTTAAGGACAAGCCAGGAGCGTTGAATCCAATATTAAGATTAGCCGTAGAACGATTACGAAATACATTAGAAAGAACGAATGAAGTAATAAAAATAACATAATTTAAGGAGGTTTATGACTAAGATTAAACCTTGGTGGATTATAAAATGCAGAATTTACAATTTCCTCTGGATTAGCCAGTGGAAAATACAAAGAGCCATAAAGGAGATATTTAAATGAGTTATATTTTAGACAGAATGCACGAAAAAGCATCACACGGCGGAATTGGCCTAGTGGTAGTTGGTGTAGCAATGCTAATAATGCCAATGGATTTGTTCGCATACGCGGCAATTGCCTACGGGACGTGGCAAATTCTCACAGAGGGTTAAGATGAACTATCTTCAGATAATTGAAAACTTGGAAGAGGGTTCCTTTAGCGACAAGCAAATGGACCAGTTGAAAAAAGAATACAGTAAGATTCCAAAGTTAACCTATGAACAAGGAGAAAAACTCAAGAAGAAAGTTGAGAGTTTTCCTACGGCTGTGTTGAAGCAATTAGCAGACGCAGACATTCCTTGGTTAACAATGTTTGCTAAACTTAAATTGAATAAGAAATAACAATGGAACGATTTAAGAATTATCTGGTAGAGCAACAACAACTAGATGAGAAGTTAATTCTTTTGTCCAACGGTAAAAAGTATGGACAGATATGTTTCTTGGCAGGCGGTGCTGGCTCTGGAAAGGGCTTCGCCGCAGCCAATTTTATGGAACGAGAGAAGTTTAAAGTACGTGATGTAGACGAGTGGAAGAAAGCCTTATTGAGAATGGCAGATATCCAAGACCATCCAGAAGAATGGGCAAAAAAACTTGCTACTGGTACACAGTTTAAACCAGAAAAATGGGCAGAAATTAAAGGATTAGACTTAACAAAGCCAGAAGATGTTTTCACACTACATAAATTTGTAGAGAAAATCGGGCTCAAGGATAAGACTCTGAATCAGATGTTAGATGGAATGGTTAAAAAAGAGATTCTTCCTAATATAATGTTTGATATTACAGCAAAAAATATCAATGATATTGCTAAGTTTATGCCTAAATTATTACTTACAGGATATAATCCTGCGAATATACATATAGTATGGATATTAACAAATTATAAGATAGCATTAAGTAACAATTTGGACCCATCAAGAGGTCGTATCGTACCAGAAGATATTATGTTACAAACCCATAGGGGTGCGGCACAGACGATGTACGACTATATTGGTGGATATGGTAAGAAATTAGCCATTAATGGACAAATCCACGTAGTGCTAAATAATAGAGAGAATACTATATGGTATGGAGACAGTAAGAAAGCAGAACGTATCTCTGCTATTACTGGCAAGAAGAACGATGGTGTAATAAAAGATTTTAAATACTTAACTCTCAAAGAGCGAGGGAAGAGTATAAAGAAAGAAAAGAGTATACAGAAACAGTTGTATAGATGGATTGTAGATAATATTCCAACTGGCGACTTATTGAAGAGCCTCGTTGATAGGGGTGCGAAAAAAGGATTAAAAAGGTGACCGTTATGAATAAAAAGGAACTATTGAATCGACTTGATGCTGGACCAGTAAGAGTGATTATTGATGGAAAACTCCGTCAGTTGACTCGTGTGGCTGCCACTCAAGAACAAAAGAAAGCGTACTACGACTTAGACACAGGACCAAATATAGGTGTCTGGGATATGGGGGCCGCTGAAGTAACTAGTATACAAAACAAAGATATCGAATCTATGATTGGATATGGTAGGGACACAGATAAACCAAAAAAGGGTTGACTTTTGATGGAACATAGAGTATAATAGAGATATGACAATGGGCACATCACAACATAAAGCAATCTTAAAATCCAAGCGAGGTCGTACAATGACTGAGGCCGAATGGGAATTTGCAACCGACGAATATAAGGAACTAAGGAAGGTGCGTAAAATGAAAGCGACACAATTTAAAGATTACCGTGACGATATCACGGAAGGCAAGTTTCCCAAAGGGCTAATCGCTAAGGCATTGAAGATTGCGAAGAAGAGTGGTGGTCAAATGACCAAGGCTTGGAAACAGATTGAGAAAATTAAAAAGGGATTAGGTGATGACCCTATTGTAGCAGATGCGTTGAAACTAGCAAACGAAGAAGCGATGGCTGAATGGAACACTGGTTCTAGACGTACTGCTGGCGGAGATGGACGTAGGAAATTAGTCAAGGCTCAACGAGCATTGGAAGTATCTGAAGATGATGAAATCGAAGAAGGATATTCATCCTCACAGATTAAGAAAGCCATTAAGATTGCCCACGATATGGGTGGCAATATGACAGGTGCTACTAAAAAGATTGAACGAATCAAAAGAGGCCTCAGTGACGAACAAGAAGTAATGGATGCGTTGAAACAGGCCAATGAAGGACTAATGGATGCGTTGGCACAAGCCAATGAAGGAGCACGAAATTATCGTAAGGAATATGATGATTATCAAGGAAAGCCCGAACAAATCGCTAGAAGGTCCTCAAGAAACAAGGCAAGACGAGTTATGGGTGATGACTGCGAAGAAGGAAAGGATGTTGGTCACAAAGACAATAATCCTATGAATAACGATAGAGACAATCTACGCAACGAGGACCCTTCCGTTAATCGCAGGGAGCCTAGATTGAGAAAGGAGGCGCAGACCGGGAACAATAAGAAATTGCTCAAGCAGTATAAGAAGAACGAAGATGGTAACGCACACAGCGAAAACTATCTCCTGTTAGCAAAAGCGTTTGGTACTCCAAAAGAAGTTAAAGAAGTCGAAGCCATTCTAAAGCGTAATAGAAAGCAAGGTCACACTTCTGAAAAAGATAATAAGTGGATGTATAAAAACATTAATCCTTATTATAAGAAACTAGTCAGTTCGGCTAAAAACGAATCATTCAGTGGTTTTCGGGAAGCGTTAGATATGCCCGAGGCTCTAGAATTTGGAACTGACGAAACAACAAAGAATTATAAAGATAAGACTCCTGGTGAAGTGGACGAAGCGAAAGCCAAGTACAAAATTGACCATAAGACTTATAGTTCTGCTGTGGATGAGGCCCTTAAAGTGGCAGACAAGCAAGGATATGAAGTGGATATGGATGATTATTTCAACCAAATCGCTACAGGACCTCGCAAACCAAGTGAAGGAAAGACTAACACATTTAAGATTTCCTTAACCAAACGGGGCAAAGAGCAAAAAAAGAAACTTCAAATCCAGATTTACGGAAAAGGTAAACACGGATATGAACTTAATTGTTATATCGCATAAGGAGAATATTATGGCATTACCAGAAACACATAAGCCAGACGAAGCGTTGAAGAAGGCCGTTCATTTACAGAACGAGAAATTAGCAGAAAATACGAAGTACAGAAGGGAGGTCCCGACTTATAAAGACCATACTGCAACCTCTTCAGATACATTGATAGAGGAATTGCAAAAAAATGGACAAAAGTAGGACCCAACTAGGTAAACTAAGTAAAGACGAACTTGAAGAATACGGTCGTACCATAGGTATTGAACTGGACAAACGTCTTAAACACGATACATTAGTAGATGATATCGAAGCGGTCGAAATGGCAAATCGGCTATCCAAAAAACAACTTGAAGATTATGGAAGAACCATTGGTATTGAGTTAGACAGAAGGTTGAAAAAATCTAAATTAATAAAGGAACTCATAGAGCATATGGCAAAGAAAAAAGGAAAATCCATAATCAAAAAGGCTAAGGAGGCAGTTCAAAAGGCCACCTCAAAGAATGTTTTGTTGCGTGACGCTAATACGGGAACTTGGTCAGAAGGACCACAACCTAAAGGCAAAAAACAGCACGGAACATCACAAGGTGTACCTTACTGGTCAATCTAAATGTTTTTAAAGGTATTGCAGACAATTGTTACACAAGAAGTTGAACCTAAATGCCCATATAAACTTGAGCCTAAAGTAAATGATGCTATTAAAACCGAACACAAAAGAGAGTTACTTCCCAACTCTGAACAATCAAAATATGATGTTCTATATGGCGATGAATTATCAGGACCGTCAGACAGAGGGTAGTGAAGAATTCTATGAGGATGTTAATAGGATAAAATACATCAAGCGACTTATCTCAAAGTATTGCGATACTGGAGTATTAAAGAGTCGTTTATTGATGAATCATTTACTGGTATTAGTTAATGTTTTTGGCCCCTTTCCGTGTACACGTATATTGATGTACAAGATTGACCAGAAACATCACGAGATTATCGCTACATTTTTGGATGAGTTAGACGCATTAACTCCAGAGATGAAATCGTTAACGACTATAGATGTTAATGTAAGAGACATAATACGAAAAGATATGAAATAATGACTGACCTAGACGAACAAATGTTAACAGAAGCAAAGAGCCAAGGTGGTGGGTCAGCAATGATGGACTTGTATTTCGTATACAAGTTTGCCAAGTTTATAGCAATGCCTTGGGAAGATTGGCCAGCGTTCAAGTTGGGCATCATTGATGAAAAAGGTGACGTTATTAAACGTCAGCGGACAACAACAGAAGAGAAGCAAAATTATACTCTCTTCCATCGCCTTCTTCGTAAGTTAAAACAATTATTAGAGAAAGTGCCTGGAATGAAGGGCAAACTCGGTAAAGCGGTCGCCGCATATTTTCTATTTAAAGAAGGTATGATGAAGCACGGTGCGGATGGTGTCTTGCTAGATGAAGCATTTATTGATTATATAAATGATAATATGACGTTAGATGAATCAATGCAAATTAAATCATTGATGTCACAATACGTACTTTTGGAGAAAGTGAAATGATTGATGATAATATTATAGAGGTTAACGTAGCAGGCGATGGCTCAGCCCCAATAAGTCTAAAAAAAGATATACCCCTATTCACAAAACCTTGTGGTAAAGCATTCGGGAGCAACTATTGGACGGCTCCTGACAGTGATACATACGATGGAGTCAGACTTGGTAGACAAAAATACCAACGTTGGAATTCATTTGTAGGCAAAGGTGAGTGGGCTAAAGGAGTTTCTGCATACGCAAAGAAATATCCTAAGGGTGGTATGTTGATGAAACATCCTACGGACCCAGTATTTCAAGTTATCAGAAGATAACTACAATGGCCCAGGAAGTCAAACTACTATTCTGTAGTAGTCCAATTATACCTGTTATATGTCCTTTCCGAAACTCCACTCCAAAAGTGTGTTGTTGTACGTGTCCTCTGAAGTGGGAATGCCATACAAAACAAAAAGAAATCGCTGAAGCAAACAACGATTACAGCAACATATTACCGTGTGTCCGCCTGGACGACTCGGATGAGATAGATTATTGTAATGATTGTGACTATTTGACTTGACATTGGGCCATAGGTAGTGTATAATGAACACATTATGGATTATATTGACTCAAAATACATCGGAATCCTTGGGGTTCGTCTAGAACAATTCAAAAAGAAGGGTAAAGCACTCTGGAATTTCAGGTGTCCATACTGTGGCGACTCCCAGAAAGACAAATTAAAAGCACGAGGATATCTCTTTGAGAATAAGGGTGATGTGTTGTATAAATGTCACAACTGTGGAATAGCAACTGGATTGACACAATTAATAGACCACGTGGCTCCGCCTCTGAAAAAAGAGTATGTGCTTGAGAAGTTTAGCACTCGTGGAGCAGGAAAGAAAATATCTCTTGGTGCTGGAGACCAGACTGCTTTCTTTAAGACAAACAAAACACCAGTATTTGAGACTAATCCTTTAAAGCATATTACTTGCTTGGAGTTGTGTGATATTAATCATCCAGCACGATTATATGTTCACGAGCGAAAAATACCACAACGTCAGTGGAAGAGGCTATACTACACAGAGACTTTTAAAGCCTGGACCAATTCGATTGTTAAGAATAAATTTAAAGATATAGATAAAGACGAGGGTCGCCTCGTCATTCCATTCTTTGATAAGAAGGGAAAGATGGTGGCATTTCAAGGCAGGAGTCTTGACCCGAACAATCCTGTACGCTATATAACTATAAAGATAACAGAAGATGAATGTAAATTATTTGGTATGGAGTTGATGGATGAGTCGAAGCCCGTATATGTCACAGAGGGACCTATCGATTCTCTCTTTCTAGACAATGCAATTGCTATGGCTGGGAGTGATTTATCCAACTCTTGTAATCTAAATAGTGAGACAGAATTTGTCATTGTGATGGACAATGAGAATAGGAATAAGGAAATAGTCAAAAAAATTGGTGCGTTTATTGAGAGAGGCTATGCCGTATGTATCTGGGATGAGAAAATTCCACAAAAGGATATAAACGATATGGTACTTAGTGGAATGAGTATTGAAAATCTACACAAATCAATAAAAACGAGGACGTTTAAGGGACTACAAGCAAAGATGGCCTTAAATAAGTGGAAACGTGTATAGAAAGGTAATCACCAATGTCATATCTAGGACTCGCCATCGCCGCAAACACGGTGACGGCCCTAACGATATATCTATTGTCAAAGGGCAATATACGTTATGGTGCTTACAGCGGATTCGGAGGGCAATGTCTCTGGCTGACATACATATACTTAACTTCTGCGTGGGCTTTTCTACCGGGAGATATATTCATATTTGGAATCTATTGCAGGAAACTGGGACAGATGGGAAGGGAGAAGTATGGAAGAAGAATTAAAGGAAGCAAAGGAACAGATAACGGCACTGAAGAAGGAAGTTAACGAACTAGAAAAGATTATTACAAACTTTAAAAAATACTATAATAATTGGTCTAAATATAAACACGCACTCGACAATAGACCACCTAAGGAGAAAAATAATGCCGTACTTTGATTTTGAATGTAAGAAGTGTGGTAAGGTCGTTAACGAACTAATGAAGTGGTCCGAAGATATGCACAAAGATATAGATAAGTGTGAATGTGGTGCAAAGAAATGGAAAAGAATTATAACAGTATCTCATAGTAAAATCGGTGATATAGATGCCGAAACTAGAGAGGCTAATGATATGATAGGACGGGGTTGGAGTTAATATATGGCACGTGAGTTTGATGAGGTAATGCAGGCCTATTATAAGCAAACTGCAAAAAAAATGATGGCCAATGAAGTACGAGCGAAAACGAATAAAAAGGTTTTCGGTTCTCTTGGCACAAAAATGACTTGTGATGAAATACAAGATATTTTCAAAGCAGGCGGTTACATTATTGATGTGAGAGGTCCAGTTGAATACATATCAGGAGGAAGAATACACAATTCAGTGAATGTTCCTTCCGTAAACATTCTCAGGTGGGCTAAAGAACATCCAAATATTAATTCAAATACTCCTCTCCTTGTTTATTCAAACGAGGGAAACAGTGCCGACCAGGCACAGAAAAAGTTAGAGAACCACGATTATGCTAACGTGACAAATATCGGTACTCATAAATGGTATAACCTCTGTAGTTGAATATTAATTTGTCGTTATAAATACGACTTAAAGAGTTAGGAGTATTTTTAATGATAATAATAAACGTGCAATGTGATGAATGTCAAGCGACCTGCACAATAGAACACGATTTAGATGACGAGTTATATGAAATAACAGTATGCCCCTTTTGCCAGGGAGAAGATATCCAAATAGATATTGATGAAGAAATCATATGATGATTATTGGAATAGATTATTCAATGACATCCCCTGCCGTTTGCGTAGCACAATCTCCCTTCACATATGACCGTTGTTCTTTTATGTTCGTTACAAAGAACAAAAAACTAGCAGTCAAGCACACCGATAAGATAGAAGGCCTTCTATCATACGAATACACAGATAATTTAGAACGATTTACACACCTTGCCAATCAGACCGTTGATTGGATTATGGCTCAACCCACTGCCCTAATGAAAAGAAATCATATTGGAATCGAAGGATATGCCTTCGGTGCTAAAGGACAGGTATTTAATATAGGTGAAAATACAGGAATATTAAAATTTAAACTAGCAGAAAGAGTAGCAAATACTATGTCTGTTTTCCCACCATCCACAATAAAGAAATTTGCCACTGGAAAAGGTAACGCCAATAAAGAATTAATGTACGAAGCATTTGTAGAAGAGACTGGTGATGACCTTGCAAAATTATTTGAATTCAACCCATATAAAGGACAGTCTCCAGTGTCTGATATCATAGATTCTTATTATATAGCCAAATACCGTAACGAAAACTCATAAATATCTATATGAGTGATATTCTAACATATAAACCAATATCCGTCCCTAATGGCTTAGTCATAGATTTTGGTATGCCTACAAGTGCAGGCAATATGCTTCTGACAGAAATTGTCACTGGCTCTACAGGTGCGTTAGAAGCCACAGACAAAGCGAATAAACTCGCGGCATCTGTAGGACCGTATTGGCTAGCAAATTCACCAGAAAATCTAGGAATTATTCGCCTGTTCTTCTCTGGAGAAGGTGCCGCCTCGGGCGTGAATGTATCAGAATTTGAGCAATACTTTGATGGAGAAATCTACGAGGTTGTCACGAATGTTTCGGTACTTAGTTCTTTTGTAGAAAAATATTATGAAATATCTACGTTTGATAAGCAAGTCTTACTAGGCAAAGAATTTCTTTCCTATACTCATAAGTCAGCAGAGAACCCTCGTAATTTTACTGAAACTCACGGCACAGTATCAGACCCATCTAAAGACTTAAACGGAGTTCCATATATCACTTTGTCGTGGGATAGCATCACTACTCAACATTGTTCTGACCCGGCTTATACAAATCAAGGTTCTTGTGAGGCTTCTTCAATGGGTGGATATTGTAGAGAAGTAGACACTTTTCCTGCCCATTGTTCTGACCCGGCATTACTTACTGAACCAACCTGTACTTGGACAGGATGTTCTGACCCACAGTTTACAAATCCTACTGATTGCCAAGCCTCAGGATGTTCTGACGGAATATCAGCAAATCCTACGGCTTGTGCGGCCGCAGGCTCTTGTGATACTGACCCAACAACAAATATTACACAGGCTCTTTGTCTGGCGGCATCTGGAGTGTGGACTTTCGAGACTTGGACTTATCCTTCTACGTGGACTTATCCTTCTACGTGGTATCCTTTAGTGACAGACCAAAAAGGTCCTGTTATGTGTGTCAGGAAGAATGACGAAGAACTAGGGCTTATGGAAGTTCAATTTAATCCATCAAGTATCAGTTCTCATTGTCTAGGTTCTGGTGGAAACAATGGTGGAAAATGTAAGTACTCCGTGAACAATGATGAAACTGCTAGTTGGAATCATTATAACTCAAATGCTACTAAAGAATGGTGTATGGAAACAACCCAGACAGTGGGTGGATGGAATCACTTATTCTGGGCTTGGTTCGATGATGATAATACTTTTAATACAATAGACAACAACTGGTTGCCAATGGGTCCCACCACGTCTATGTGGAAACAATACAATATAATGACTTCCCCTACACCACATTTCGTTCCGGGAAAACATATAGAGCAAACAAGTAATTCAATAACAATTCTTGCTACTGATAATCATAATGGTTATGGAGATTTTTCTGCTGTCGGACAAGCGGTTCATCCTTGGTGGATAACAAATACGTTTGATTTTGAAAACCCAGTTCCTGAGTATGTTCCTACTTCTGTTACGACTTATGAGTGTTCAGACACAACTGATACCTGTTCAGATGGAGTAACGATTACACAGGCGGCCTGTGAGGCCGTTCCTGCTACTTGGACAGTAGTAACACACACTAATCAAACGGATTGTGAAAATGCGGGATTTACGTGGGACGGAACAACTGTAACAACGTGGAATACAGTATGGGACACATACGAACACGATGTCAAAATAGAAATAGACGATTATATAACACAAGGATTTCCGCCACACGGATTTGCTGGTACTACTGCTAGTTTGACTCAGCCAATGATGAATTTCGGATATTCTGACCCAACAAATACTGAACACAATCCTTTGATACGTTTCTTAGCAGTACAGCAAAATTATTTTGTGACGGGTAGAACTTTCTGTACTCCAGACAGATATAGGATATATCGTTCACCTGCTTGGTTCGATGGAACTTATCATCATTCTGATTCAGACCACATACGTGGTATATGGACATTAGCGGGCGAGATACCTCATACTGACGATACCGGATATATGTATTTTGCCGATGACAAACAAGAGTTATTGAGACTGGGAATAAAAAAACAGGAACACATCTATTATAAAATGACGGCTGTTTGGGACAGATGGGAATGGAAACAAGGGATAGATTATACTAGATGGAAAATTAGTCCAAATAAATGGGACCCTGCTTATAATGGTAATAATTCATTTTCAACTTTGTACAATGCAGGCTACGGTTACTGCTCCGATGGCGGTAATTCGGGTTACTCCACTTGTGTCAATGCAGGGTGGTGTGATGGCGGTGGCTCTAACGGACAGGGAAATAGTGCCTACAATGGTAATCCGAGTGGTTGTACATCTACAGGTGGTGGTAGTTGGAATAACGGACACTGCCCATCTCATTGTGATGGAAGTGGAAATTTAGGTTATTCTGGAACCGAAGAATGGCTTTGTACACTTGATTTCGGAAATTGGATGGAATGTCAAAGTAGTTCTTGGGGAAATTACACATACACATATGCAGGCAACACTTGGCAAACTAACGCCATTGACCAACAATATTCAGCAAAGGCAGTAATACTTGATGATAATACAAATAAGCGGTCACATAGAATAAAAGGATATTTTAAAGCACAATCGACAGAAACGTATACATTCAGAGTAGTAGGAGATGACTCCATCTATCTGTGGATAGGAACAACGAGCCAGAATCCAACACAAGTTGAAACGAGTGTTACAGCAAACAACGCCATCGCATCGGCTCCCGGTTCTCATCCAGACGTTAGTAACTCTGGGACAATAAGTATGATAGAAGGTGAAATATATCCTATTGTCTTATATAATGGGAATCACTATGGAAACCATACTTGTCATTTGTATTGGTCTACTCCTACGATAGCAGAACAATCAAATGGCGCAGATATATTCCACAAAGAGCAAACTTTTCATACAAATGATGGCCAGGACAATGTAGAGGGTCACCCAAGTGTAGAAGTATGGAGTTGGTTCAATACTTAAACCACTTGACAAATGGTACGAATGTATGTATAATATACAACAAATAGGAGAAATTATGTACATAGAGCCGTGGCAAATGATTTTTATACCGTGTATCGCCGCGTGTGCGTACTTTTCCTATCGAAGTGGTTGGAAGGCAGGAGTTAACGTAGGAATTCATATGGTCATCAAAGATTTGGCCCATAATACGATAATCTCTGTTTATGAAAATGAGGAAGATGAAGAAGTTACAGTCGGCAGATATGATGCTGACCCGAAGGAGATGAAGAATGACGATAGAAGCCGTTAGCCCAAGATGGTCACAAGAATGTACCTGTGGGATGCCGAAAGAAGAGTGTATATGCTGTGGTTCAGATTGTGAGTGTCACGATGAGCCATTGGTAGAGGTTATGCCTAGAGTGTATACAAATACGAATGGTGGCTCTGGCCAGAGCGACCATATCAAGGAATTGATAGCCAGAAAGGAGAAAAAAGCAAAAGAATTGAAAATAGTTCAAAAAAAGACTTGACAAACGGCACCATTCCTAGTATAATGGTGTTATAAATTGAAGAAGTGACTGAAGGAGATTAGATTATGTCAAATTATAAGATTTTTGTTACGGAAGAAGGTCTCGAAAAAGACCTCACACGAGAGGACGTAGTAGAAATGCTACGGAATGACGTAGCGACCGTTACGTTTACCAAAGCAGACGGAACTGAACGAGTGATGGAATGTACCTTGCTCAACGAAGTTCTCACCCAGCGAGTGCCACCAGGTATGGCCGCAGATAAGCCAGAGAAACGCAAGAAGGCACCAAATCCCCACACATTAGCAGTATATGATATTCCAGCAGATGGCTGGCGTTCATTCAGACTAGACTCCGTAAAGAGTATTGGTTTCCCAACTAGTATTTTTACCGATGAAGGCATAACTTATCCAACTTTTGAATAAGGAACGTCTATGACGATGCGAAAGAACGATGTAAAGGTTCTTTCTGAAATTGAACACGTTCTGCATCGCCCAGGAATGTATGTCGGAGATACCACTATTGGTTCTCACGACAAATGGGTGATGCGGGACGGGTCAATTGTGAAAGAATCCGTTGAGATTGTACCAGCATTCTTGAAACTATTTGATGAGATTGTATCGAATAGTATTGATGAAGGCTTCAGGACCAATTTCAAATTTGCAAACGAGATTAAAATCTATCTAGAAGATAACGGCAAGATTACCATATCAGATAATGGTCGTGGTATTCCTGTTGTAGATGTTCCAGAGTTGGGGAAAACCCAAGCAGAATTGGCATTCACGAATCTACGTGCTGGAGCCAATTTTGAAGATGATGGTCACGTTTCAATCGGGACGCACGGACTAGGTTCAACTCTAGTTAATATCTTATCTAAGAAATTTATCGCTCACACAGACGATGGCAAAAAGCATTTCAGACTCCATTGTTCTAATAATTTGAGTGAGATAGATACAGAGATTACGAAGTCGAAAGGTCCAATTGGTACCAACGTATCATTTTTCCCAGATTTTCAGAGACTCGGTATGAACAAAATTACTGAGGACCATAAAAATCTGATTGAAAAACGAGTACACGATTTGGCTGTATGCTTTCCTAAGATACGATTTAAATACAATGGTCGTGTTGTTCAAGCATCCACGTTTAAGCAATATCTAAAGAAAATAGGCGATAACTATGAAATTATTGAAACACCTAAATTCAAGGTGGCAGTTATTCCATCCGAGACTTACGAGCATATATCATTCATTAATGGTATTGACACTTTCGGAGGTGGAGTACATTGTGATATTGTCTCTGGTGATATTTCTTGGACACTGAAAGAGGCTATTAAAAAGAAACATCGCCTCACAGTACGTCCATCAGACATTAAAAATCACCTCACATTCGTGACTATCACGAATTCAGTGGGCGACCCAAAATTTGATTCTCAAACGAAGGAACGCCTCACCAACAATGCAAACGATATCAAACCAATCTTTGACGGGCTCCTTGATGAGAAATTCATTGCTAGAATTCTAAGGAATGATGAGATAATACAACCTATTATCGAAACGCTCCTTCTGAAAAAGCAGTTGGCAGAGGCACGAGCCTTACGAAAAGCCAACAAGGGTATGAAGAAGAAAAAGGTTGCTACCCATATCTCTGCATCTTCCAAGAATCCTGATGATAAGATTTTGTTTATCACAGAAGGCCAATCAGCAATATCCAATCTAATCAATGTACGTAAAACAGACATCCACGGTGGATTCCCATTGCGTGGTAAAGTGCGTAATGTAAGAGAACTAAAACCCACCGAGGTTATGAAGAACAAAGAATTATCTGAATTGATGTCCATTATAGGATTGGAACTGGGTGAGCCAGCAGTTGATTTGAACTATGGTCAAATAGGAATACTTGCAGATGCCGACTATGATGGATTCTCTATCGCCGCTCTGCTGGTCAACTTCTTTTCTAACTGGAAAGAGTTGTTCGAGGATGGCCGAGTGCTACTGATTAAGTCTCCAATCGTTATCGCCAAGAAGGGGAAGGCAGTCAAGCGATACTATGACCTGAAAGATTTCGAGGAGGCAAGACTTGACACGGACTGGAAAATAGAGTATAATAAGGGGTTAGGTAGTTTATCAGTAGATGAATATGACTTGATGATAAACGACCCAGTGACGGAGGTCATTGACTACGACAGTGGAGCGGGTTCTTCACTCGAAACAGCGTTTGGGAAAAACTCAATCCCACGTAAACAATGGTTAATGCAATGAATGTAACTGAACTGATAGACGGACAATATAAAGATTATAGTAAGTACGTTCTGTATTCACGGGCAATTCCTCATATGATTGATGGTCTCAAGCCATCACAGAGGAAGATTCTGTATACAGCATTGAAAACGGCCAAATCGAATCGTATCAAGACCGCCTCATTAAGTGGTAACACAATCTCAAGTGCTAATTATCATCACGGTGATGCCTCTCTGAATGAAGCAATCACGAAAATGGTCCAGTCTCACTCGAATAATATACCATTATTGAGGGGTGAGGGGAGTTTCGGGTCGAGACTGGTACCAGATGCCGCGGCACCACGATACACGTATGTCCAAATGAGTGATAATTTTGAGACATATTTTGCTGATACAATGGTGGCTGATAAGAGCATCGACCCGGAAGACCCAGAACCAGCATTCTATCTGCCTATCATTCCGTGGGTGCTAGTGAATGGAATCAAAGGAATCGCTGTCGGATTTGCTACAGAGATACAGCCTCGCAATCCGAAAGAGGTTGCGAAGTTATGTCAAGCATATTTGAGAGGCAAGAATATTGATAAGGAGAAACTCCTTCCATACTTCCCAGACTTTTCTGGAAAGGTTTATGAAGAACTAGATTCTGTTTATTGTGAGGGCAACTTCACACTAACGGGGCAAACTAAGTTAGAGATTACAGAGGTTCCAGTTGGATTCAATAGAGAAACCTATGTTCAAATCCTCGATAAACTAGAGGACACTGGAAAGATTGTATCGTATACAGATAAATGTGATAAAACGGGATTCAATTTCGATGTGACACTCAAGCGTGGTAAGAAAATGAAAGACCACCAGATTGTCACCCTATTCAAACTAAAGAAAAAGATTAACGAGAATATTACGGTCATCGACCACGAAGGAAAGTTGAAAGTATATGACTCACCTATTGGAATCATCAAAGACTTCTGCGACTATCGAATCGGCAAATACGAAGAAAGATACGAATATCTCATCGAAGAAGGCACCTCCAGGCTTGGAACGATTCAAGCAAAGGTACGGTTCATCGAAATGGTTATCTTCGGAAAACTCGAATTCAAAAACAAGAATCGAGAAACCATCAAAAAAGAGTTGACAAAGACCTTTAAACCTGATATAATAGATATATTAATCAAAATGCCAATTTATTCCCTCTGCCAGGATGAGATGTCTAAACTGATAGATGAGGGCACGGCATTAAATAAGCAGATTGAAGAGTGGAGAATTATCGATACGACCAAACAATTTATTAACGAACTGAAGGTAGTCTAAAATGGAATTCGTGAATGAGATTAATGAGAAAGAGAATCCGCCAGAGAAAAAGGTAGAGAATTCTTTAGAGATTGGTCACATAAAATATAAGAATGATGGGCATATGTTTGAAATCAAAGATGTTAAAGTCAAAGATTTTGATTCTTTACGTGACTTCATATATGAATTAATGGATGAGTGGGAGAGGACACAAAAATGATACTAGTAGACTTTAATCAAGTAATGATTGGGTCCTTGATGATGAACGCCAAGACACAGGCAGACGTATCAGAGGACTTGTTAAGACATATGATATTGAATACACTTCGGAATTATAGGAAGCAATTCAATAAGACTTATGGTGAATTAGTAATATGCAACGACAGTAGACACTACTGGCGAAAGGACGTATTTCCTCTATACAAAGCAGGTCGTAAAGCGGGACGAGAGAAGTCTCCTTTTGATTGGGAAGTTATCTTTAAAATCTTTGATACACTACGGTCAGACCTACAAGAGTTCTTTCCCTACAAATACATTGAAGTTATGGGTGCTGAGGCAGATGATGTCATTGGTGTGATATGTAAGTACCATCACGCCGAAGAGAAAATTCTTATTCTCTCATCCGATAAAGACTTTATTCAGTTACACAAATACAAAGGAGTTCAGCAATATTCTCCTATGCAAAAGAAGTTTGTGAGGCACCCATCTCCGATAGCATATCTTAAAGAACATACTATACGTGGTGATAGGGGTGATGGAATACCAAACTTCTTATCGCAAGATGATTGTCTTGTAGAGGGAGTTCGACAAACTCCAGTTGCGAAGAAAAAACTCGAAGTGTGGCTTACACAAAAACCCGAAGAAATTTGTACAACAGATGAAATGATGTTGAGATGGCAGAGAAATGATAAACTGGTCAACCTCGAGAAAATTCCACAATTACTGATAGATGATATACTACGAGCGTTCAGTAAAGAACCGAAAGGCTCTAGGAAAAAGTTGTATGACTATTTCATTATGAATAGGCTATCAAGATTAACCGATGTTATTACAGATTTCTAATGGAAGGTGAATCTATGAAAGTCGATATAGGGTATGATGCAAGTGATAAGATTCTAGTAGAAGCATTAAAAGAACAATATAGTGATATTAGTAGGATGTTAGAACAACGAGGTGTTGGTACATCAAAAGATAATTATGGTATGTTCCATCACAATAAGAAAAAAGATATTGTTGCAATGAAAAAACTACTGAAATCATTTGAAGAGGTTTTAAGATACAATATGCTGGAAGAAGATTTAGATTTGTTTTTGAGCAAACTGGGAGGAAAATAATGATGGAATACGAGAAGTTTGTCGTATACGGCAAGCCTGGATGCCACTTTTGTAGAGAAGCGAAGAAACTCTTGGAAAGTAAGGGTTTAGACTATGAATACAAAGAGATAGGAGTTCAAATATCTCTTGGAGAGTTTTTCCACGAAATAGGTGAGGAAGTTCGTACTGTACCGCAAATAATGGTTGACAAACACCTCATAGGAGACTATAATAGTCTAGTAAGATACTTAAAGACATAATATTGGAGATGTATATATGATGCCAGCAACTAAAGAAGATATGGTCAAATTAAGAGATGGTGTGCCATTTGACTCATATGGCGAGAAAGTAATACCAGAGCAAGTTCACGAGATTTTAACGAGACTTGAAAGTGATAATTCACGATTGTTTAAAGAGACTGTCCTCACGATTAATGAGGAACATAAGCAACTGAAACGAGTTCTGAAGGCCGCATTAGACCCTTATACCCAGTATTATCAGAGAAAGATTCCTGAATTCGAGAGGTCTTGTGAAATGACTACCAAGACGCTTGATTGGGCATTAGACCAGTTAGTACCATTGACTAAACGAGAGTACACTGGTAATGCGGCCATAGAGCATCTCCAGAAGATTCTAGTATCATTAACAGATGAAAACGCTGAGGTGATAAAGCGTGTGATAACGAAGGATTTGAAGTGTGGTGTGAGCATCAAAACGGTGAACAAGGTATTTGGTAAGGATTTCATCGAAACCTATCCTTGTATGTTAGCGAGTGCTTTCAACCAAAAAAGTTTCGAGGCCATCAAATATCCCGCTCTCCTTCAGACGAAAATGGATGGTATGAGAGCAAATATTATCATCGATAAAGAGGGTAATGTAGATGTACGTTCTCGAAATGGCAAGCAGATTATGTTAGATGGACATTTTGATAACTTTGTGAAAACAGTATTCTACAAGTCTGCAACATTGGACAACTTAAATCATTTTCACGGTGCTGTCCTTGACGGTGAACTACTGGTCCTGGATGAGAAGGAAGAGAAAGTTCTTGACAGAAAAACTGGTAATGGAATCCTAAATAAAGCAGTAAAGGGTACTATAACACCAGAGGAAACTAAACGAGTTAGATTAATGTGTTGGGATATGATTCCGTTAGAACATTTCAAAAAAGGATTCTCTGCAATACCCTACTTTGACCGATTAGATGTATTACAAGAACGTATGGATGCAGTGTATAATGTACAAGAAAAACAACTGATAATGGTTCTTAAAACTGCAATGGTAGCCTCTTATGAGGATGCCGAAGTGATATTCAATGAAGCATTAGCAGATGGCGAAGAGGGAGTTATCGTAAAGAATGGTGATTCTCCTTGGGAAAATAAGCGTTCTAAATATCAAGTGAAGATGAAAGCAGAATTAGAGGCAGACCTCTTAGTGGAAGCAGTAAATTATGGCACTGGTAAATACGAGCATCTGGTAGGTTCCCTATCGTGTGTATCGAAAGATGGAAGCCTCACAGTGAATGTTGGCTCTGGACTTACAGACGAAGATAGAAAGAAACCGTTTAAAGATTACGTTGGCAAGATAGTTTCAGTTAAGTACAATGAAAAAATTAAAGATAAGAACTCCGACAGTTGGTCGTTGTTTTTACCAATCTTTCAAGAACTAAGGTTGGATAAATCGGAAGCAGATAACATATGATACCTCCAAGAATTCTTAAAGAATTACAGGCTCCAAGTGACCCTCATAATAGACAATACAAATTAATGGTAAGAGATGTCGGTGAATATGAGGAAGATTCATTATTGAAATTGTGGTTTACAATATTTAAACATCGTCTAAATCACCTAATTAAGGGTGAGGGTTGGCGAGATTAAGGAAGGATGTAGATGGAAGTAGTTGTTCGTCACGGTAACGTGACAAAGGCTTTTAGAGTTCTAAAGAAAAAACTTCAAAAGGATGGATTATTTAGAGAACTCCGCTTACGTAAATTTTATGAGAAGCCTTCAGAGAAGCGGGCAAGAAAGAAAAAGGAAGGCATTAGACGGGTTGCAAAAGAGCAACGACTTAAACTTAAACGAGAGGAATGACCTATGCAGATAACTGCGAACCGAGACATTTATAATGTCAAAAACGTAGCAACGAGAAAAGTTGTGGCTGTTGATTTTGATAACAAGATGGACGCTAAAGATAAGCGTAATGAGTTATCAGCAAAGATTTGGGACAAGTGGAAGAAGAAGAAAAAGGACAATCCTGACCTTGCTAAACCCTTCCCTTATATTGTAGTTAAAGGGAAAGAGCATCCAAAATATCGAGTAGATGTTACTGTCTAATGGCTAAACAGAAGAAAGGCCTAAATCCTTGGACTCTAAAGACGTATGATGTTAAACATTGTCCGACTTGCAAAGAAGAGGCTGCCGATTGGTCGGCAGTAGGCAAATCAGTAATGAATATAAGTAGTGATGAAGCAAAACAACTCTCGGAAGAGCGTTTGGCAATTTGTAAGAAATGTCCTCATTCACGGGACTTGTTCTCACGAGGTTGGATTAATTACTGTGATATTTGCGGATGTATGCTCAAAGCCAAAACGAGATTAGCATCAAGCAAATGTCCTGACGGAAGGTGGTAAATGGATTATGAATCAGTAGGAGTTAATCTCCACGAACAAGACTTGTTTAACGTAAAATTGGCTATGAGAATGCCCTGGCTGGGAGGACACTCTGGAGCATTTGATGTTGGTTCAGACTACCTTGTATCAGGTTGTGATGGAATAGGAACAAAGATTAAGTTATATCAAGATAATTCAGATGTTGAGGGAGTAAGCATCAAGAACCTAGGGCAAGACCTAGTAGCAATGGTGTTTAATGATATAGTTTGTAGCGGAGCAACGCCTCTGTTTATGAATGATTATCTAGCAGTACCTAAGATTGATGATATATATCTAGAATTGATAGACGGCATTCGTGATGCACTAAAAGGATTAGAAGGGAGTCCACCATTAATCAGTGGTGAGACTGCTATACATCCTGACATAAAAACTTTCGATATTGCAGGGTTTGGTGTCGGTGCTTGTCCCAAAGCGAACTATATAGATGGAAAAGAGATTGTTGCTGGAAATGTAATGCTTGGCTTAAGGTCTAGTGGGTTTCACGCTAATGGATATACGTTGATTAGAAAAGTTTGGCAAGACAGACGTTATCTGTATACTGACTCACACCCAGATATGCTCAAGCGATTATTAACGCCAACACGAATCTATGTTAATACAGTGTTGTCCATATTACGAGAATTCGCACCGTATGTTAAAGGTATTTGTCATATCACTGGTGGTGGCCGTGATAATCTTCTTAGGCTTTTAGGAGAAGATTTAAATTTACGCCCGAACTGGAACAATAATTGGACTAAACCAGAAGAGTTTAAGTTCATTCAAGAGAAGGGTGAGATATCGGACGAAGAAATGGTCCGAGTCTTTAATGATGGAATCGGGATGATAATGGTGGTCGACCCCGAAAAAGTTGCTGATATCGTTAATAGACTAGAGAAACTTGGAGAGGATGTTATTGTTTGTGGAACTATTATGAAACGACTAAAGCAAACCAGAAATGAGACCACGGGCCGAATAGACTCGGAGGAGGTATTGTCTTGAGCAAGAAGCAGTTGATTTTCGTGGATATCGATGGTACGATATGCACACAATCTGATGACCACGCCTATCTCGAAGCAAAACCATATCCAGATAGAATCAAAGAGATAAACAAATTATATGATGAGGGACACATCATCACATACTGGACAGGTCGAGGTGGTTCGTCAGGAATGGATTGGAGAAGCAATACATTAATGCAACTCGAAGATTGGGGTGCTAAATTTCACGATTTGATTGTGGGAGAAAAGCCTCATTTTGATTTGTATATTTGTGACAAGAGTGTTAATTCTGAAGCATATTTTAAACAGAAAAAATATCACGTTACTCACACATCGTTTGATGAAAAAGATTACGGATTTCATTTATAATGGAAATGAACCCCCCATAGGGGGTTCATAACCCACCGAATATAAGTACCCGCCTAGAAAAAAATAGTATAAATAAAATAGCAGGAATAATATGACTAAAGACGAATTACGAGACAGTGTAATTAGGGCCGATGCCATTGATTGGACAAAGGACTCTGAATACATAAGGCTCTTCGGAGATAGTGAAAGAATTGGAGTGGAGGAGGATAACCCAGAAGTGCGTCATCCGCCTCGACCTCCTATGTCACCATTTGGTGACAAACCATCGAAGGATTGATGGTTTTTAATGTAATAATGAACGGAAAGGAACTATGAAAAAAACCCAAATCGCCCTAATGATGGGCATTGTCTTAATGACAACTACTGGCCTTAGAGCAGACACCTCTGTTTTCGGGTCTATCGAGCAAGGATTACAGGTGTCAGATAATGGTACATCGGAAATCGTAGCGAAAGGAACAATTATTGGTGCTAGGTTTAGTACCGATGTTAATTCGTCTACAGAAGAGGGTCGACTTGGACCTCGTATTTTCGGTACATTGTCGGCAGACGTTGACCCAAGCGGACCAAACGCACTCACAACTAGAGATGCTTTTGTAGGTATTGGCACAGAAAACGTCACGTTATCCTTAGGCCGTATGCAAAACATACAAGATAGTATCAGTGAAGCCACTGTAGGCATTTTCGCAGAAGGTACAGATTTAACGAGTAGGAATGCGACTCGCAATTCAAACACTGCGAAAGTATCCTTATCTCTTGGAGATGATATCAATCTAGCGGCAAGTGCCGTTGTAGATGGCTCTGCTGGTAAAGATAGTGTTGATTCGTGGGAAGTTGGTTATTCTCACACAATTTTCAGTCGTGTTAATCTTGTATCGGCTTACGCAAAAGACGAAAATACAGGTATCCGTACAATATTAGGTGGTGCTACTACTGATATTGGTCCGGTAACTGTTGGAGGTATATTCGAGCAGGATAAAACTTCTGCTGGTACTACAACGGATTCTATAACTGGTGTTGCTTCTATGGATGTTGGAAAGGTTACTCTGAAGGGTGGTTATCAAACTATCGCTGATGGTGCCGATTCATATCTAGCAGAAGCAGAACATAAGTTTAGTTCTTCGGCTAGTGCCTTTGTCAATGGTAAACATATTGATGATACCAGCGACTCACAAGTGTATACTGTCGGATTTAGATATTCTTTCTAAAACGATACACACAAAGAGAAAGGAGCCCTTAGTTGGGCTCCTTTTTTGTTTCGTGTCTCCACTCCCATTTGGGGTCGTCAATGATTTTATGTCTAATGGCAGGATATGCCTTGGACATTAATTCTTTTCTGGCAGCCTGACGCCCTTTCGCTTTAACTGATTTGCGTTGTGCCTTTTCATCTTTTCTAGACAGAGAATGCCGTCTTTCATTTCCTAGTGGTTTCAAAATGAACACCTTATGGTATAGATTTGATTTCCTTCATCATCTTCAGAAATCCAGAGAAAGCATCTCACCAATTTGTTAAAATTGCCATTTGCTCTGTGCCATTATCAATACGCTTGATATCGTTTGGCTTGACTTTTTCTGGTTCTTTTAATTTCTTCTTCCATTCTCCTGGTGGCATTGATGTACTAACTCCGCCAGCGGGTTTGAGGCCGTGACCAAACAACAATATGCAAGAGTATCCATTTTGAAAATTGGATACTATTGTATACGTACCTGTTTTCCCATTAAAATATTGAGTAATGGGAGCCTGCATCATTCGAGGCGGACTTTGTGGTGTATCACCTGGGATTTGAAGAACTCCAATGGATTCAACCATTGGCATTTCACCATTTCGTTTAATTAGTTCGTGAATTATTGGGGATGGACCACAGTCATAAAACGCAGGCCATTTACTCATTGGATTTTTCTCACCTTGAACTTCTGGCATAGGTGTTTTACTTCCACTGCCCTCGTTCCGATTATGGTCATCGTGATTGCCTGCTATAACGGGCATTGCTACAAAACTGATTACTAGCATTACAAATACGCTCACGATGAGCGGAAAATATTCCTTGATGTGCTTCATTATACGTACTCCTTTATAATCTTATTTATTTAAACCCGAATGTAGTGGTCTAATAAGTATTTATATTGTAACTAGTTACAAAGTGCTTTATAACTAGTTCCAAACAGCATTGGCACTAGTGCCAATTGTTGCAAAAATACAACAAAAAAAGAGCAAAAAAGACTTGACAAAGGGCACCAGGTACAGTATAATAGACTTATAAAATGAGTAAAATCGCTATAAATAATGAGGAGAATCCTATGACAGATTTGAAGGTCAAAGGCGACTTAGGGGGTGTAGATGTAGAGAAATTTCTCGAAATACGGGCCTCCTACGAAGGGACCAATCCCTTCATCAAAGACGTTCTCTTTAACGTGGAGAAATGGAAGACGGCCTCTGGCAAACAGATGGCCGCGGTAATAAAGTGTTTTAAGCAAGACGAGGACTGGGCCAAAAAGAACAAAGCCCGATTAGAGCGGGTAGTCCCAATGGTCGATGGAAAAGGCGAAGTCATTGGAGAGGTAGTCTCTATTAAGCAATATGAGAGCCGATGGTCAGCGTATACATATAAGATGCTAATAGAAGATTTCAAGGGGTATCGAGTTTTCGGTACTGTACCAGCATTCTTCTTAGAGGCAGATGTAAAGGTTGGGGATTTCGTTAAATTCAATGCGAAACTCCGTCAGAAAGAATTGGGATTCGGATTCTTCTCATATCCTAAAAAGGGTGTATTTGTCGATAGTGATTCAGCGACAATCACCAAAGAAGAGATAGAATCGAAGCGTCCAAAAATTACGGAAGAATCAAAAGAAGTCAAAAAGAAGGCTGAAGTAACAAGAGAATTAATGGACTTCTTGAGTGCATAAGGGCAAAGAGTGAAGTCCGGAACAAGCAAAAGTCTTGATGGGAAAGTTGCAGAGTGCAACGTGAAACACTTGACGAAGAACTCACCAATTAAATCGGGGAAAAGGCTGAATATGAGTTGTGATAATCTGAAGAAACACGAACACCCTCCACTATGGCTAGTCAAAGTCGAATGGTTGGATGCCTGTACATATAATGACGGTTGGCACGATTTGAGCGATTTGCCTATCGAAAATGATTATTTCGAGACATATGGGATTCATTTCCTAGATGATGATTTGTGTATGTACCTCACCGATACAGTGAGGCCAGACAAATGTGTGGGCACAATACATCAAATTCCAAAGGGAATGGTGAAGAAAGTGACTAGAATTAAGAAGATAAAAGAGGTCTGGAAGCACAAAAAAGATGAAAAAAAGACTTGACAAATGGCCGAAACCTGCTATAATAGTAGTATGATAAAGATTAAGAAAGTTGAAAATGATAAAAATATGATTGTTTATTTAGATATGGATGGAGTTATTGCGAACTTCTTTAAAGCATTCGCTAAGAAAAACGGAGTAAATCACTGGAAAGAAATCGATGATGTAGAGGCCAAAATACTGGAACTACAACAAACTGATTTCTTTAATACATTAGAGCAATATCCAACATCTAAAGAATTAGTTGAGTTTGTTAAAGAACTTGCTGGAGAAGATTGGGGAATTTGTTCAAGTCCGCTACGTGGAGATGCACGAAATTCTGCCTATTGGAAGGAAGTTTGGCTGAAAGAAAATGGCTTCACCCCACCCAAAAAGAAAAATCTCATATTCACCAGTAATAAGGCCAAATGGGCTACGTTCAATGGGAAACCAAATATTCTGATTGACGATAAACCAAGTAATATCGCCCAATGGGAAGCCAACGGCGGTATTGGTATACGTTATCAAGCGAACGAGGACAGCCTCGCCGCGGTGAAAAAAACTCTAAAAGAGAAGAAATTGAGTCTATAAACCTCGACTCAAGAGATAAATATTTAAGGAACTCTCACCTTGTTGTTTGAACGAGAGACTGGGTTTGCTCTTACGACCAGTATAAAAAGCGAGGAGGTTTATATAGGAGATGTTTATGTTAGATAAAATCTTAAACGGCGTCAAAGGCGCACAAGAAGTTGGTGTGTCTTTAATTGCCCTAGCCATCGTATTGCAAATAACCTTCGGTGGTACAGTACCTTTCTTAGGCGGTGACGTTATCGGAACCGTTCTCGGTATTGTTGGTCAATTAGGTGCCGCAGGTCTAGTTGGACTAATTTCAGCAGTTTTACTATGGAAATTATTCACACGAGACTAAAAGATTTGCTAAGTAGATAAATCTGGGGGGTGTCACGACACCCCTTTTATAAGTGAAAGGATAGGTTGATTGATTTTGAGTTTCGTAATGAAAAAATTAAGTCGAATTGAAGCGATGGTTTACAATAGAATGCTTACACAATTTTTAGAATGGACTGGTACTGGCGTTGTCATTATTGGTGCATTAGCAAACAGTCTCGGATATCATCCCGAAGGCCCCTATCTTATGATAGCGGGTGGGCTTATCTGGGTATTAGTAGGAACCCGTTGGAAGAAAATGTCCATCGTTGTCACGAACTCCGTGATTACACTCGTATCAACTTTTGGACTGCTATACTATTATTTCACATAAGGAACTAGAATGATTATTAAAGTTTTTTCATTCGCCCTCTTGATGATTATGTTAGTCTGGGCACTGTCAGGTTGTTTACCTCAGGATTCAGTTGCCGCAAAAGTTACAGTTTCAGATATTAAGAAAGTAATCGCTGAACCTAAAAACTCTAGCAAATACTGGAGACCCTCTGAGGAACTGACTACGTTCATAAAGACAATGGAGAATAAACCATTGCTTGACGGAGAAATTGAAGTATTAGAATATGACGATGTTGGCCATATAGCAAAAGGTTATGGCACTAAGGCATATCTATTTACAGATAAGAAGTCGAATATACAAGAAGCAGAACGAATTATGGTATACAAACTTCTCGAGGCCAATGGCTATATCGATAAGCACGTTACCTATAAACTAAACGTACACCAAAGAGATGCTTTAGTGTCACTGATATATAATGTAGGCAGAGATGCTTTCAGAAATTCAGCGGCCCTCAAAGCGTTGAATAAAGGAGACGAGAAGGAGTTCATACGACAAGCATTTGACCCAAAGATTGGATTTGTATGTGCTGATGGAAAGTTCAATCAAGGACTGATAAATCGTAGGGCACACGAACAAGAAATCTGGGAAAATGGTTCATATATCGTATGGGCATATAATTAAAGAAAAAGACTTGACAAACACCTCGAATTGGTGTATAATAACAACTAAAATGATGAAGGTATATTATGAGCGACAAAAAGCGAAAAGTTGAAGTGAAAGAGTCGGCCGAGTACGACAACTACCTAGGCGAAGTCAATGATGAAAATCTGCCGACTAGCCTAGGTTCTTTTATGGCAGATGGCGAATCTGGTATCAACGAAGAGGTTGATATTGAAGAGTGGAGAAAACACTGGAAGAATATGCCATCGTATACGCAAGAAGCGAATGAGCCATATAAGAAAGTCATAATGGCTTTCCGTACTAAGGAAGACTATGAAGATTTTCAGAATAAGATAGGCCAAAAACTGACCGAAAAGACCAAGTCTGCTTGGCACCCCCACCTAGATGTTACTGCAAATTCTCTCCTTCGTTGGATGGATGAGGAATGATTGAACGTATTTACATTCCAACTGTACGAAGGGCTGATAATCAGATAACATTTAATAATCTGCCCACGGAACTTCAGAGTAGAGTTGTAATGGTTGTAGAACCAGGCGAACGGCATCTATATCGTTATGACTTGGCAGAATATCTAGAAATCCCAGAGTCCTTTGTTGGAGATTATTACCAACTATCACGAACACGGAAATTTATCCACGAACACGCAGGTCCAATTAAGTATGCAGTCATCGATGATGACCTAACCATTAGACGAAGAAACTCTAAGTACTGGACTGGAGAGTCCAATATGGAAACGAGTAGACGAGATGCCACTCAAACTGAAATACTAGAAGCATTCGCTACGTTTAATATATGGTTAGATGAATGTGATATAGGTATAGTTGGATTATCCACGCCAGATGCCCCACCAGCAACCGCAGAATATGTAGACACTAAAGGTGTATTCGGAATGCTATTCATCGATGGTAGAATGTTATCAGAACATTTGCCTGAAATGGACCTTACTTCTATCAGAGTTGCAGAGGATGTTCTGTTTATCTATGAATGCCTATCACGAGGTATTAACACTCGCCAGTCTACAGAATGGATGTATGACAATGGGTCACTTAAAAAAGATATGCAATCAACCAGAGTTGTTTGGACTGATATGCACGATGTTCAACCCAAGGACCATTTTCAAACAGATGAACATTATATGGCCCTAGAGCATATTCGCACCAAGTTTCCAGAAGGAATTAAGATTTATGAGAAGGATGGTAGACGTAAGAACACCAAATATTGGAAGAAAGTCTATCAATCAATTAACCAAGGTCCATCACTGGAGGAATTTTTCGATGATTAGAGCCTGGATATGTATTATTGGCACGATAGTGTTATACTGTTTTGCCTTTTATAGATGTGGCACCGTGGAGAAGTCATTCCCGAAGCATTGGATTGGCAACGCTGACCCCTTAACCCTACAGAAATAATGAGTGACCGTGATATGAAAGTATTAACTATTTTTATTTTTATTACTACAATGGCCGTTGCATCAATGCTTGTATATGAAGATGTACAGGAAACACATTTCAAACAGGAGAGCAAATGCCCTTAAATAACCCTTGTACGGATATCACATATCCGCAATATCCTTTGTATACGATATCCAAGGGTCGGGCGGATAGTATGATTACTTCTAAGAGTTTATCTCGGATGAAGATTCACCACTATATTGCTATTGAACCACAAGACGAAGAGCCTTATGAAAAAGCCCTTGATAAATTTAATCTTAGGCCGTATGCTACGCTTTTGCTTTTACCTTTTAGTAATCACGGTGATGGTCCAGGACGGGCGAGAAACTGGTGTTGGGACCACGCAAAAGATATACTCGGAGCCGAATGGCATTGGGTTATGGATGACAACATCGCAGACTTCTACCGACTACACAAGAACTTTAGATATCGAGTAGAGAATGGTGCCTTGTTCAGGTCGTGCGAAGATTTCTGCGACAGATACGAGAACATCCAGATGGCTGGTCTACAATATCGTTTCTTTATTGCACCTAATCAGAAGTATCCTCCGTATGTGACTAACACTCGAATATACTCTTGTAATCTTATTAAGAATTCAGGAGAACATCGATGGAGAGGTCGCTATAACGAAGATACAGACTTATCGCTACGGATACTGAAAGATGGTGACTGCACAGTTCAATTCAACCACTTCCTTCAAGGGAAATGTGCGACACAGACAGTAAAGGGTGGTAACACAGAAGAGTTTTATCACGCCGAGGGTACCGATAACGAGCAATTTGAAGAGACTGGGTACAATACTGATGGCACAATCAAAAAGTCTCAAATGCTTGTAGATATGCACCCAGACGTATGTAGAATTGTTTGGAAGTATGGTAGATGGCATCATTTTTGTGATTACAATCCGTTCAAGAAAAACAAATTAAAATATAAAAAGGGCTTACAGCCAATCCCAAAAAGGGACAACAATTATGGTCTTGTGTTAACAAATACAGACAAGCAGGGAAATAGAGTTTAATGATGAGAGAACAAAAAGGGATTTTCATTCCAGAACAAGATAAATGTAAGTTTTGGGGAGAGAATTTTGAGATAAGGGAATATAATAAGATTAAACCAACAGGTTATCGGGCACTTGACATAGGTGCTCACGTTGGTATATGGACACGTAGACTAGCAGTAAATTTTTGTAGGGTAATTGCCTTTGAGCCGTTAAGTAAACATATTGAATGTCATATAAAGAATTGTGAAGGATTAGAACATATAGAATTACACCAAGTTGCTTTAAGTAATCAGGAAGAGAAAAATTATATGGTAACGAAAGATAATAATTCAGGTATGTCCACCCTACTTGATAAGACTTTCAATAAGCCTTTGCCCAAAGAGTTGGTGGAGACTCGCACTCTGGACAGTTACAATCTCCCTAAGATTGATTTCATTAAGATGGATGTAGAGGGGTGGGAAGAACAAGTCCTGGAAGGTGCAACGGAAACTATCCTAAAATATAGACCTCGGATGTACATAGAAATTTGGCCAGACAAATATCAGAAAATATATGATATTTTACGAGATGATTTTAGGTACACTCTTCAGAGAGTCGGAAAGGCGAATTATATTTGTGAGCCAGGCACCAGAGAATCGCTCAAAATATAAATAGTTATTCCTCTTGACAGAAAACAAGAAACATAGTATAATACATAAAAAGTCGCATATAGATATAATATGGGATATAATTAATTACTTAGGCACAGTACCCTTGTGCCGATTTTGAATTATGGAGTTGAAATGGTTGAAACGAAAGAAAATCTAGTACGCAAAAGAGATGGGTCTTTGCAGTCGCTAGATTACGACAAAATACACACTATGCTGGAGTGGTGTAGTAATGGATTAAATGTATCCATTTCAGAAACAGCAATTAACGCCCATATCAAAATAGTTAACAAAATATCATCGGCTGATATTCAGCAAACGCTCATCAAAAGTGCCGCAGAGAAGATTTCCCCATCGGAACCTGACTACGATGTTTTTGCTGGTCGTTTATTGATAACCGATATGCGAAAGCAGGTCTATAAAGACATTAAACCTACCTCATTTTTGGCCTATATACAGAATCACGTAGCAAACAAATTATATTCCGCAGATATATTATCCAAATATACAGAAGCAGAGATTTCAAACCTAGGAACTTTCCTCGATTATACGAATGATATGAATCGTGGCTATGCGTCCGTGGTGCAATTGTCCTCAAAATATTTGATTAGAGATTCAAAGAATAAAGACTTACTTCTGGAGATGCCTCAGGAAACATTTATGATTATTCCTATGGTTATCTTTGCAGACGAAGTTAAAAACAGACAAGCATTGATTATTGATTTTTATACAGCATTAAAGAATGATGAGATTTCCCTCCCTACACCTATCATTTCTGGTGTGCGTACACAACTGAAAATGTTCAGTTCTTGTTGTAAGATTAAGATGGGCGATAGTGCCGAATCTATTCTCGCGGCCGAGTATGCAACATCACTAATGACAAGTCAGAGGGCTGGTATTGGTATCGATATGGGAATGGTTCGTGGCATTTTGGCACCTGTTAAACAAGGTACCGTTAAGCATACTGGTGCATTACCCATTCTTAAAGCAATTGAATCAGTATCAAAACAGTTCACACAGAATTCCTTGAGGACTGGTGCTACTGTAGTTAACTATCCGATTTTTAATTGGGAGATTATGGATGTTCTTGAATATAAGAACAACCAAGGTTCCAATACAACACGAGCGAGGTTCATTGACTATTCAGTCGGTGTTCCAAACATCTTCATCGATAGAGTGATGAAGAAAGAGGATTTTACTTTATTTTCCTCTGAAGATGTACCTGAATTGTTCGAGCATTATGGAGACAGTAAAAAGTTTGAAGAAGCGTACCTCAGATATGAGACTAAACGTAATATTAGGAAAAGAACCGTCCCAGCAGTAGAACTTTTCAATAAACTTGTTAAAGAGCGAGTTGGAACTGGTCGTATCTATATCCATTTTGTTGATAATGTCAACAAGCAGGGTATGTTCGTGGAACCAGTGACACAGACCAATCTATGTTCAGAAATCTTTCTGCCAACTAAACCAATGATGTTTGAGGGTCTGAAACGTACCAGGAAAGAAAACATACACGATTACGACCCAGACAATGGGATGATATCTCTATGTATCCTTGGTTGCGTGAATTTTGGAAAACTAGCAAATATCACACGACTGGATGCTCTTACGAGTTTGATGGTCCGCTTTCTGGACAATCTAATAGACATACAAGAATATCCATTAGATGCGGCCGAATACCCTACAAGAGCATATCGATTCTTGGGTATTGGTATTTCAGACTTTGCCCATTTTCTAGCAAAGAATGAAGCACGTTTAGGAACTGTAAAGGCAAATGAACTAGCACATAAGTGGGCAGAAAGATTCCAATATGGACTAATCAAAGCCTCGATGAAGTTAGCAAAAGAACGTGGTCCTTGCGAAGCATTTCATCAAAGTAAGTATTCGGAAGGTAAATTGCCTATCGATACATATAATAAGAATGTTGACCAACTCATTGATAATAAATTGTTATGTGACTGGGAACACCTACGAAAAGAAATTAAGAAGTATGGAATGCGTAACACTACGTTATCAGCAATTCCACCAACCGCGAGTAGTAGTCTAGTATCTAATTCAACCCAAGGTATCGACCCGATTCAATCGGTCACCGATACATTTGAATCTGCGGTATATACCGTAAGGAGTCTAGTACCTGATTATGATAAAGAAAATTACTATATGAAAGCGTGGGAGATGCCAGATAATTCATCTTCCGAGTATATTAAATTGATGGCAATTCTCCAGAAGTTTATCGACCAAGGGATGAGTGTCAATCAGTGGTATGATTTAACAAAGATAGAAGGAAAAATACTGGATGCAAATAGAGTCAAGCGGGATATCTTAACCGCTTATAAATATGGACTAAAGAGTTTGTATTATATCCGTTCTAAGGATAGAGAGAACACAAGCGAGATGGTACACAGAGCAATTACAGACGAACAAGAGGACATCCCGATAGACGGTGATGAAGCCTGTGAAGGCGGTGCTTGTGCGATATAACGGAGAACATATATGAGTAAAATATTTTCATTAGGCGATACAGTCAACTCAAAGAAAACGAGATTGTTTCTTGGTCCAAATTCAGACCATAGGAATATACAAACGTATCACGACCCAAAATACAAATGGATTTTAGACTTTGCAGAAGAACTAAGAGCCATAGGCAACTGGAGTAAAAATGAAATTGACCTGTCCAAAGAGAAAACGAACTACGATGGACTCGATGAAGCAGGTCGACATATCTACGAAGCAGGGTTAAAATTTGCAATAACACTAGACTCTTGTGCTGGCAGAGGAATGTTACAGTTATTCAATAACGGTGGTATCTCTAATAATCCTGAATGGGAATTGTATATCACGAATCACCAGAATAATGAGTTGCTCCATTCTGAATCATACACAGAAATGGTCCGTGCTATCTATAATGATGTAGATGATTTCATCGAATCAATCACAAAAGACGAGCATATCCAAGCACGAGCCACTACGATATTAAAGGCATTTGATTATTCCAATGATGTCTTTGAGAAGAATGAGGCAAATAACACAGCCAAGGCACACGGAAAGAAGATATTATTTCCAGAAATAGACGATAAGGCGTTAAAGATTGCTATATACAGAGCGGCCCTTGTTGTCAATATGTTTGAGGGAATCAGATTTTTCGCTACATTTGTGGCCAACTGGTCATTCTCTGAACAACCTGTTAAATTAATGCAGGGTAGTTCCAACATATTTAAACTGATTGCACGAGATGAAATGATTCACCTCGATGTATTCCAAAAAGTTATCAATATGTTGCAGAGTGATAAATCAGAGGGCTTTAAAGAGATAGCAAAGGAACAAGAAGAAGATACCTATAAGATGTTTGCAGAAGCATATGAGGAAGAGAAGGTATGGATTGAATATCTCTTCTCTAAGGGTTCGCCACTTATTGGTATGAATGCACAAATATTACAGCAATATATGGACTACATTTTCGCAGTTCGTATGAAGAATATAGGATTAAATCCAAAGAAAATTGGACTGTCTGGTGACACTTATAATCCTGTACCGTGGGTAGATAACTACCTCGACTCAAGCAATGTTAAATCGGCACCTCAAGAAATCGAGTCTGTCAATTATATTGCGGCCATTGATAACAGTAAAGATACTGATTTTACAATGGATGAATTATAAAATGAAAGGGTATTTGAATGAAATCGATAGCAGTAACAATAGTTGTACTTAGCGTATGTTCCGCTTGTGCTTTTATTACGACCGCAACGGGTTCACTAGTTGGTAATATTGGAGCAGATATAGTCAAGGAAAAAGGATTATTCAGCGACAAAGATGCTAAAGCGAAAGAATAATGAAAGAGGACAAACATAAGGGCGTTATAAAAACTCTGGATGATGATACCACGATAATATCCATTACTGATATCATTGAGCAAAAAGTCCGTAAGGAAGCACAGTTAAGAGATTTTGAGGCCCAACTCGTAGAACTCTTGAATAAGAAGTTCTTCCTGGAAAAGGAAATCCAGATACACGAGTTTATCATTTCGGCAGTTCGAGATGAGATAACACCGCAAGCCTTTATTCAAGGGCTAATTAAGGCGGAATTAAAAGTTGAGAAATGATTTGGAGATTGAGATGAGAGTACCATTCTTGAAGAAAAAAGAAGATTATAAAAAGAAGTATGAATATGAGAAAGCAAGGGCAGATGCCGCGGAGAAAGAACTAATCTCCCTCGCTTCAGAATTGCAAGATAAACTGAACGAATTCAGCATTTTTAGACGAAAAAGAGTTGATTAGTGTTGTAAAAATACAACAAAAATAAGTCGAAAAAGGTTGACAAAAGGGGTGAGATACAGTATAATATGTATTGAATGGTTAAAAAATGAAGGAGATATTATGAAAAAATATTTATTGTCTATGGGTATAGCGGTCGCTGTACTTTTCCCATTAACTGCTTGTGCAGGTGTAGTGGTTCAGCAACATACCACCAGTCATACCACCAGTCATACTACGCACAATAAAGCGATATCAGGTAACACCGCACACTATGTGGATTACGCCACAATCGTTTTTGTTGAGGCAGTATATAGAGAGTCTACCACGAAGAGACTCACAGATTGCCACGACCACACCAGTTCAGTTACGCACAAGGGTGATGGAAACCTCTTAAATGAGGCACTCGGAGGCATCATAGGTGGAGTTATCGGTAACCAGATAGGAAAAGGCTCAGGCAAGACTGCGGCCACTATCGCTGGTGTTATCATTGGTGGAACGATAGCAAACTCTAATGAAGGCACCCACACCACACAAGTTACTCAAACCATCTGTAATGGTGCAACCTACGACACTGTTAGGCACGGCATTTCTCACTATAACGTCACATATGAATATGGTGGAAAGCAGTTTACTATACGTGAATTAAATCGCCCGAACGGCACATCAAAGCGTATGACAATACAAATCACCCCTTACAGATAACAGAAAGGAGGGTCTCGAAGTACCTCAGTACCACTGCAACGAATTAATCGGAGGAATTGATGAAGAAAGAGACTGCGAGAGCGAACAGGAAAAAGTATATCCTCAGGAATACGAAGGAAAAATTATCAGAGTTAGAAGGGGAGCGAATGACACCAAAGAAGAAAAATTTGGTAAAACGATTGAAAACGCTTATCAAATGGAATCTTAGGAAGACTCACGCACCAAAAGTAAAGAAAGGCCGTAATGCTGAAAAAAAGGTTGATTTAGACTAAAAAAAGACTTGACAAACCCTTGGACTTACAGTATAATAGTAGTATGAGTGAGAAAATGACATTACAATTGATTGAAAAAGCAGAAAAGTTCGCTACAGAGGCCCACAAAGGCCAGATGCGTAAGGGTGGCAAAGATGTACCGTATATAACCCACCCACTAGCCGTCGCCGACATTCTGAAGTCAATCAACTCACCAACAGAAATTGTTATTGGTGGGCTTCTCCACGATGTGGTAGAAGATACAGACAAGACACTCGAAGAAATCGGTGAGTTGTTTGGAAAGCAGGCTATGACTATTGTTGATTTTGTGACAGAGAAAGATACAATGTATCCTGTCAAAGGAATTCCTCGAGAGAAGAGTTGGAAATCACGAAAAGTCGAATACATATATCGAATTAAAGATGCTCCGTATCAGGCAGTTATTGTTGCCGCGGCTGACAAGTTACACAACTTGAGGGACACCTTCGCAGACTACAAGGAACACGGTGATGGTGTTTGGAAGATGTTTAATAGCCAGAAAGAAAGCCAGTGGTGGTACTATTCCACGCTAATATCAGTTTTTCATAAGCGTGAGGTACCAGAGGTTCTTCTGGATGAGATGAGAATGTTATTGTCTAAGATACACGAACGGGTCCTAGACGATTAACTGTTATAAATACTCAACAAGTAGTTACTTTAACAATTTTAAGGAGAACTAGATGAAGCCCTGGATGATGTATATGGGTATGTTCCTAGCAGGTTGGGGAGTAGCAGGTTTTATGTATCACTAGAAACAAAAACAGCGTAAAGTTGTAAGTGGAGATATTCAAGACGAGGGTGCGACTCCCTCCATCTCCACCATAAGAACACTGTAGGAGAATGTGAGTTGGAAATAGTTTGGCATATATTATTAACGGTATGTTTGAATGGGTATTCAAGTTGTTTGAAACAGGATGTCGAACACTTCAAAGATGAGGCAACCTGCGAAAAACAACTAAAAATGTACCGAGAAATGCCAACAGACGGTCATTGGGAATCTGTCTCTTATGACTGTAAACCACTCAATGCAGTAGAGGCATAGTGTTTTTATGATGGGGATGATTTAGGTTCGATTGGATAGTCAAAGTTTATAATCGCTCGTGAACGTATACAAATCACGTAAACTTTGTATAAATAAAATTAACTGACAATGTTAATTACGCACTAGCGGCCTAGTATCGCTAGTTGAGGATTCCCGAGGGGTTACCTTATTACCAAATAACCCCTCCCATATTTTTGTTTTCTGCCCACTGACTACAAGGCAGAAGAAGAGTTTAAAAAACCGTGGTCATAGGTTGAAGGAGTTATAACCAATGTCGGAGAATGAAAGTGTTGTCAACGAAATCATTACGATTTATACCGCAGCCATCATTTCTTGTCAAGGCGTTACTCCTGAGATAAGGGGACACCTAGTAATAGAGTAAAAATCTTTACCCCCAATGGTTGTTTACGGTGCAACCACCGAATTCGATGATGCCCAATGGGATTATCGAATAAGGAGAGGTTCTTAATTAGAAGGCCTCACAATATAATCTTGCTTAACTATAAGGAGAAATAGCAATGACTAGAAACTTAACAACTCGTAACGAGTTTTTTGACCCTTGGATGCACCAATCTTTTGGATTGGATAACATCTTTAATGCCCTTCAGCAGTTCGATAGAAATCCACCAGCAAAGTACCCACCACATAACATCATTAGAAATGGTGACACATATGTGTTGGAATTCGCTTTGGCAGGATGGACTGAAAAAGAAATTACTGTAGAACTTGAGAAGAATATCTTGAGGGTAACCGGGCAGAAAAGCGACTCGGACAGTTCAGAAGAACAATTTGTTCATAGGGGAATTGCTAACCGCAGTTTCCAAAGTCAATTCACAATAGGTGATAACATCGAAATAGTCGGTGGTGATTTAAAGGATGGTGTGTTGACGATTAATATGAATATCGTGATTCCTGAAGAGGATAAACCTAGAACTATTAAAATTTCTTAATACGTTCTTTATTAACTTAGTGGAGGCGCCAGATGGCGCCTCTTCTTTTTGCCAAAATGGAGTTAGAAACAATGTTGTGGCTTTTAGTAGTAATTACATTGAACTTAGATGTATCTCCTCCTCAAATAGAACAAATGGAAGTGTTGGAAATACTACAGAATGAGAAGGAATGTGCCGACAGGCATAAAGCGTTTTTTGAACACGCTCCAGTAGTCCCAGATAATTTCAATCTAGGCTGTGTGCTTCTGAAAAAGACTTTTAGTTAACGGAACGGATTCCAACTAGATTTTTCTTCTTTTTCCTCTTTAACCTCAGGCTCATCCTCATAGAATTTTTCTTCTTGTTTTGGAGTTAATTCAACTATAGGAACATCCTTTTTCTCTGGCAGAGGAATGTTCTCTCCTTGTACTATCTTACAAGAAAACGTATTAGTACCTAATTGATGACATTTTAATAGGGTATAGTGGGGGGAATATGTGTGTAAATCCTTTTCGTGATTGGCGATTGCCTCTTGAATGGCACGGCCGATTTGCTCATCAATCTCTTCACTAGTAACTCCTAGATGGATGATTTTCTCTTCTGGTGGCGGTGCTGGATTAATCAGTGTTATGTTACCATCATATCCATCATTTACTTGTGCTGGTTCCACTTCAACCACATCACCACTATTATCCAAATTACTACGAACTCTATCGTTGTCATCCTTATTGAAATAGCCTCCAAGTGTAACACAAGCGGTGAGTACAGAAGCAAGGCATAAGAATGCCATTGCATAAAAGATTCCTCTAGAGAATCCTTGGACGTCTGCGGTCTTTTTGGTCGTTTTCTTCGCTGTCTTTCTCATCATCATCATCATTATTCCTATTCGTGAACATCAGTTGTTCCTGGCGTAGTGCTTTCCTCTTTCTACGCCGCATCTTTTGGCGTGATTGCTTACTCATCTGTTATGGATTGAGTCCTCCCAAC
>Ga0257121_1000241_pt1 | contig 48451 bp, 50 predicted proteins | sample SI106_100metaG_FD_190180 | JGI IMG/M metagenome (GOLD analysis project Ga0257121, IMG submission 190180) | Marine microbial communities from Saanich Inlet, British Columbia, Canada - SI106_100 | ecosystem: Environmental > Aquatic > Marine > Inlet | place: Canada: British Columbia | collected...
GACTACGGTATCAGCTGTTGTTTTTCTTTATAGTTCTAAAACAAATTTAGCATCTGTTGCCGTTTTAAATATGGATGATGCTGGAGACATTGCACCTGCTGCAGCTATGGGAATGATGATTTTTTATACAAATGCTGCTGTTAGGATTGTTTATGTTCTTGTGACTAAAAAAATATTAGTCAAATTCCAAAAATGGCGAACAAAAACTGTATAATTAATTTATTTTACTATATATTTAATTTTCTTTAATGGATTTACATTATCAATCACCTTGGTTTACTGAAGCTTTAGAAAAAGAAGAGAATTTAAAAGTTAATGAATTAAATTTAAATCTTAATTGTGACGTTTGTATTATTGGGGGTGGATATACAGGTCTGTGGACTGCAATTAAAATTAAAGAAAAAAAACCTCAGCTAAATATTATTTTAATTGAAAAAGATTTATGTGGAAGTGGTGCCTCTGGAAGAAATGGTGGTTGTATGATACCTCAATCCACAAAATTTCAAGGAATTAGGGATGTGGTTGGTATTGATGATGCAAAGAAAATGGTTCTATCAACTGAAGCAGCAGTAAAAAATATCAAAGATTTTTGTTCTGAAAATAAAATTAATGCTGAAATAAGAGATGATGGTATTTTATACGGTGCTACAAATACATTTCATCAAGGAGCCTTTGAAAATCTTATAAGTGATTTAAGTCAACATAACATAAATAGCTGGAAAAGATTATCAAAAGAAAAAGTCCAGGATCTAACTAAATCTAAAAAATTTATTGATGGTTATTTTTCACCAATAGGAGGCAGTTTACAACCAGCTTTTCTTGTAAGAGGTCTTAAAAAAAAAGCTGAAAATATTGGCATCAAAATTTTTGAAAAAAGTACTGTAATTTCTTATAATTATAAAAAAGACATTCATATAAAAACTAAGAATGGCTCAGTGTCTTGTGGAAAATTAGTGTTCGCAATCAATGCATGGACTCCAAATTTTTTACCTTTTTTATCAAGAAGCGCAGTTTTGGTTTCTTCTGATATGATAATTAGTGAACCAATAAAATACCAATTACAAAGTCTCGGTTTAAATAATGGACTTGTAATACTAGACTCTAATTTATTTACTCATTATTCCAGAACAACTCCTGATGGAAAAATTATCTTAGGGAAAGGAGGTAATACATTTTCTTTTAGAAATAAAGTTATTGATTCATTTGATGGTCCAAGTACCATTGAAAAGTTATTAAAAAAATCACTGTTAAGTTTCTATCCTTCACTCAAAGATGCAAAAATTACTACATCTTGGAATGGTCCTTCTGAGAGAACAAAAACTGGATTTCCTTTTTTTGGATATCATCCAAAAAATAAAAATATTTCATATGCTTTTGGCTATTCTGGAAATGGCGTTCTTACCTGTCACGTTGGTGGAGAAATATTAAGTAGTATGACTCTTGATGAAAATAATAAGTGGACTGATAGTAATTTTTGTAAAGGACCATTAAAAAACTTTCCTCCTGAGCCATTTAGGTGGTTAGGTGCCATGATAATAAGAAATGCAGTACGAAGAAAGGAAAACGCTCAGGAAAAAGAGATAAATCCAAAATGGATTGATAAACAACTTGCCAAAATTGCTGTATCAGTGGGAAGAGTAGATTTTGAAAAAAAATAAATATATAGATTTATAATATTATGGATAAAAAACTATTAACCCCAGGCCCTCTCACAACTTCTATAACTACAAAAGAGGCAATGCTTCATGATTGGGGATCACGTGATCAAAAGTTTATCGATTTAAATCAATCTATCCGTGATTCTTTAATTAAATTAATTGATGGTGAGGATAATTACCAATGTGTACCTATGCAGGGAAGTGGAACCTTTTCAGTTGAATCAATGATTAGTTCACTAACACCTAAAGATGCTCAAATTTTAATTTTAATTAATGGCGCATATGGACAAAGAATGAAAAAAATGTGTTCCTATTTAAATAGAGATACTATTGAATATGAGGTTGCAGAACATGAACCTCACAACATAAAAAAATTAGAAGAAATAATTGATTCCAACAAACAACTAACCCATGTCTTTTCTGTTTACTGTGAAACTACATCGGGGATCCTAAATCCTTTAAATAATATTGCTAATGTAGTTGCAAAAAAAAAATTATCTTTATTTATTGATGCCATGAGTGCTTTTGGCGCCCTTCCTTTAAATAGTAAAGATATTACTTTTGATGCTGTTGCTGCCTCTTCCAATAAGTGTTTGGAGGGAGTTCCTGGAGTTGGTTTTATTTTAATGAAAAATGAAGTGATTGAAAATGCTAAAGGAAATTGTCATTCTTTAAGCTTAGATTTGTATGATCAATGGACAGCAATGGAAAAAAATAAGCAATGGCGATTTACTCCCCCAACACATGTGTTAGCAGCTTTTAATCAAGCGATTTCAGAGCATGAAAAAGAAGGTGGAATTGAAGGACGTCACAAAAGATATAATAATAATTGTAAAATAATTTGTGATGGAATGAAGGAAATTGGTTTTGAACAACTATTACCTGATGAATTACAGGCACCTATAATCATTACTTTTAAACAACCAAATGATCCGAATTTTAATTTTCAACAATTTTATAATGCTCTAAGTGATAAAAACTTTCTTATTTATCCTGGCAAATTAACTGTTGCTGATACTTTTCGTATTGGCTGTATTGGTAATTTAGATGATCAAGATATGAGAGATACACTTCAGGCAATTAAAGAGGTAATAAGCGACTTAAATATTAACTTAAATAATTAACTATATGAATAAAAGTGAAGCTGTTGAAATTCCTCTTATAAAAGCAACCAACGAGACACTTAAAGGCTACGGGTACTTGATAGATTCATATAAGGATAGTGATATTGAAATAATAACGTGGCCAAAACAAGGTTGGCGTGAGATTGATGAAGGCACAGGCAATGAAGGAGGGAGTACAGAGGGATCTTTTGATGCCTGGTGGCAAGGAAATACTCTCTATGGACAAAACAATGCTGTTCAACATAAGAGTGATTATGAAGTTGATGGTAAATATATTCTTGGGCATTCATCGCCGCCTGGAAGTGAGTTAATTAAGGAATATAAACATCCAGAACATATATATATCTGGCATGTAAATTATCATCCTGATGGAGGACAACTTTTTTTTCCTTCAATGAAAAGTTCTTTCATTTCTCCTTTAGCTTTACCTGGAGATGATGTGCAAGTTGGTGACTTTAAAGCATTCTATTTTGATGGCTCTCAAGGTTTATATATTCATCCAAATATTTGGCATGAAGGGGTATTTCCTATTGAAGAAAAAAGTTCTTTTCATGGCCGTCAAGGAAAAGTACATGCAAGAGTAAGTATTGATTTACAAAAAGAGTTTAAGAAATATATTTATTTTAAAACTTCTTTTTAGTACTCTAATTAATTATACTTTTACATTATGAAAATTATTCATTTATCTGATACTCATATAAATACAGAAATTTTACATAATATTGACTCCCAAAAAAGATTTAAATTAGCTTTAAATCATATTAAAATTAATCACTCAGATGCTGATATTTTTATTATTACTGGAGACTTAACTCATTGTGGAGATGATACGTCATACCAAATTTTTATCAATATATTAACAGAAGCAAAATTTCCTGAGCATCTTTATCCAAAACTGATTATTGGGAATCATGATGACAGAGAAAACTTTAAAAAAAACTTTCCTCATATTATATCAGATAAAAATGGCTTTATTCAATATGTTGAACACTTTGATGATAAAGTATTTATTTTTTTAGATACAAATTTATCAAGAACTGATGAAGGGCATTTATGTAAAAAAAGACTACAATGGCTTAAAGAAAATTTAGACAAACAAGTAAATAAAAAAATTTATTTGTTTATGCATCACAACCCTTTGGCTCTTAATGATGATAAAAGTGACAGAATAGGTCTTGTTCAACGAGATGATCTTAAAAAAATATTATTACAATTTCAAAACACTATCCAACATATTTGCTTTGGTCATCAACATATTACCAGTTCAGGGAAATACTTGGGAATATCTTTTTCTTCACCTCGAAGTACCTGGGTTCCCCTAATTCCAAATTTTTCAGATCAATACAAATTACTTACTGCTAATACTGATCCTAATTATGATATTATTTTAATTAAAGAAGAGTCGTTAATAGTACACACTCAAGATTTTTTAAAAACTGATGTTAATTTATTTACAGGTTAAGCAAAAATTATTTTTTTAAAATTATAAAGATTTCATTATTAAAATATAAACCATTATTTTGATCTACAAATTTAGAAACTATTTTTTGATATTGCTGTGATTTTTCTGCTTGAATAACTTTTGACTCATCAATTTGATTAACATATATTGCTACATTCCAGGCAGAGAAAATAACAGAGGTTGCAATCCCACCTTGAATTTCATTAGGAAGAGCACGTAACTTACAAGGAATAATTTTTTTATCTAAAAATTGTAATTTTTTTAATTCTTCTGTTTTCAAATTAGATTTAAGATATGTGTAAATTTTATTTGCTAAAGATGGGAAAGGATTTTCTTTTGGCCATATTTTTTTTATTATTTTATAAGCGGGATCATTACCTGCGGCATGCACTACAATTAATTTACCTTTTGGAGCAAGTGCTTTTATCATTGGATTAATGACATACTTAACTTTTTTTTCTGCTGATATTCTGGAGCGATAAGGCTGTGATGCAATTATTAAATCAAACGTATTAGATGGTTTAGATTTAGTAGGAATTATATCATTTAAAACAAATTCTTGATCACTTCTATAAATAACCAAAACAGATGGAGTTTTATAAGTTGGGTTTCCAGTTTTAGAATCTCTTTCAATCTGCCAATTTTTTTCTAAAAAAGAATTAAATTTTATTAATTGATTAGCAAAATCAATAGAAGAATTTCCTTTTAACTTTACACTTTTCCAATTAATTTTTTTTTGCTTTTTAAAGTTTCTTGATTGTAAGTTAGCAGCTTCAGCATAATGTAAATTTGAAATAATAAATACTGTATTTTTATGCTCAACAAACCTATCTGGTAACTTTTCTAATCCCAACCTTACATCTTCCATGCTAATTTCTTTAGTAGATATTAAAAGCGGGATATTTGGATGCTCTTGATGGGATTGCCTCATAACATTCATTAATAAAGACCCATCACCCATTCCAGCATCAAATATTTTTAGTGCTGGTTTAGTTGGTTTAATTTTTTTTATATGTGGATAAATATTATCAGCAATTACATTTTTTTCATTTGTTGTTGTTACAAACAATAAATATTTTTGTCTATTATCAAAAAATCTAAAATTTTTTTCCATCTATTTTTGTAACCTTATTTTTAAATAAGTTTAATTTCAGTAATTCAGATAATAAAGCTTATTTAACTACCAGGGAAGAGAAAAAGTTTTAACATTGGTGAAGCTTTTCATCGCTTCAATTACACCTTCTTTATATCCAAGTCCTGAGTCTTTGATTCCACCAAATGGAGACATTTCAATTCTATAACCAGGAACTTCCCAGATATTGACAGTACCAACTTCAAGATTTTGAATATAATTTTTAGCTCTCATAAAGTTATTAGTACATACACCTGATGATAGACCAAAAGCAGTTGAGTTGGATATTTTTATTACCTCTTCATCTTCATCTGGAACACGAATAATTGGAATAATTGGTCCAAATGTTTCTTCCAGCACTAATTCACTTTTATAATTTACATGATCAATAACAATAGGAGGAAGCAGTGCTCCTTCTCTTCCGGGATGATACAATACTTTTGCTCCGTTTTCTTCAGCCATAGATACTCGTTTATCAAAAAGTTCAGCTGCTTCAGTATTTACAACCGTACCTAAATCAGTTGATAAATCCATTGGATCACCAAATTTGATTTTCTTCGCTCTTTCTAAAGCCATTTCAACAAATCTATCAGCTATCTTATTTTGACATAAAATTCTTTTTACAGCTGTACATCTTTGTCCTGAATTTTTAGTAGCTCCAGTAACTGCTAACTCAACAGCTTTTTTTAAATCATCATCACTTAAATCATTTAGAACGATTAAGGGGTCATTACCTCCTAATTCTAAAACTGTTCTTTTATATCCTGCTTGTTCAGCAATATATTTTCCAACTCCAACACTCCCTGTGAAAGTAATCAGATCAATATTGGGGTTTTTAATCATTTCTAAACCAATGTCTTGTGGCCACCCAGTGATAACTGAGAACATTTCAGGGGGAAGACCTGCATCATATAAAATATCTGCGAGGAGCATCGCTGTCATGGGTGTCAGTTCAGTTTGTTTACACACCATACAATTATTGGTTGCAATAGAAGGGGCTATTTTATGAGCAACCATATTAAGTGGATGATTAAAAGGTGTAATTGCAGATATAGATCTAAGAGGCTCTCTTACAGTAAATATCTTTCTTGCTTTCCCGTGAGGAGTTAAATCACAAGAAAATATTTCACCGTCATCTAAAATACATAATTGCGCAGTTAATGAAAAAACATCAAAGGCTCTTCCAACTTCATAAAGTGAATCTTGTTTTGATATACCTAACTCATATGTAATTACATCTGATATCTCATCTTTTCTCCTAACAAGCTCCTCTGCTGTTTTTTGTAAAATTTGCTGACGCTCATAACGGGTTAACTTTGGTTGATAATTAGTTGCAATGTCTAATGCTTGCTTTGCATGCTCAGCTGTACCAGCGGGCACTGTGCCAATTATTTCATTGGTGTAAGGATAATGTACATTGATATTTTTTTCTGCATCTACTTTTTTCCCTGCAATTCTCATTGATTGGTGCTTAATTGTATTTGTCATCACATTGCTCCTGCTATTGCATAATAAAATGCATCATAATTATTTAATTTATTATTACTTTCAAAAGAATTTATTTTTTTATTAGAAATAAAAGGTACTTCCCTCTCGTGTAATCCTCCATGAGAGCGAAGGGGTTCTTTCAATTTACTAAGATCATGAGCGCTTTCAGAGGATCCAATAGTCATATATTTAGAAGTCATACAAATTATATCACCCATCCTGTCATTAGGTAAGTCATAATCCTTACAGCCAACCTCATTCGTAACCACAACCTCTATCTCTTGTATTTTTTGTATCTCTTCCATTGCTTCATCAATCTTAGATTTATCTTTTAAATAGATTGTTGCAAAAGAACCAAGGGCTCCGTGGTGTACTACATACGGATCGGTAATGGGAAGAATTACTTTTGATACATCATTTCCCAATTTTTTATCAAGAATATCTTGAAGATATATTGCGTTAGGTGATCCATCTGCTTTTGACTTTGGTTGCATGCCGTGATCGGCAGTAATTATGATTGAGTTATCATTTATATTTAATTGTCCAATGTATTTATCAAACATTGCATAAAACTTGTTTGCTACGTCATCACCTGGAGCATATTTATGTTGAATAAAATCTGTTGTAGATAAATACATAATGTCAGGCTTAAACTCATGAAGAAGCTTAACACCGGCAGCCATTACAAACTCAGATAACCCTTGGGAATATACATCAGGCACATCCATTCCAAGCCATTCATTAATATTCTCTATCCCATTCTCATTTTTAGTTGCTTGATCAGATTTTTCTGAAGAAAAGCAAATTGCCCGCGAGTCAATAAAATTAAGACCATGGGATAATAATGTTCTAAGCTTATCTTTTGCAGTTACAATTGCAATTTTAGCACCTTGCTCATAATATTTTTGAAAGATTGTTGGTGCTCTTAAAAACTGGGGGTCATTCATCATGACCTCTTCTCCTGTTGATGGAGTGTAAAAAAAGTTTCCACAAATTCCATGTACTGAACTAGGTCTACCTGTAACAATAGAAATATTATTAGGATTGGTAAAGCTTGGGATAGCACTATTTGCTAATAAATTTTCTCCACTACTAATTAGAGAATCTAAATTAGGTGTTAGATTAGACTTTGAAGCCTCTTCAAAATATTCTTTTTGACTTCCATCCAAACAAATAACAATAGCTGTAGATTTGGGGATGCCTGAATATATTCTTTCATTAATATTAATTTGATTTGTCATGTTTAAGAAATTGTTAAAATTGTTAAAACTGGTAACTATATTGATTTACCTATAAAACCAATAAGATTTGTCTTTAAATTTTGTATTTTTATTAATTTTATTTGCTGCATTTTGTCATGCAGGTTGGAGCACCATAGTTAAAAAGAGTGGAAATGGTTTAGCCATTATGGCAATGACATCTATTATTGAAATCATTATTTTTTTACCCTTGGTATTTACGGTGCCACTTCCTTCTACAAATATTTGGTTTTTTATTTTTGCAACCACCATATTACATGGTTTTTATCGCTACAGTGTCATCACGTCATATCAATATGGTGATCTCTCTTTTGTATATCCAATCGCAAGAGGCGGTTCAGTACTAATAATTGGACTTATCAGTTTATTAATCATTGAAAGTAACATCAGTGTGTTGGGTGTTATTGGTATTCTTTTAATTTGTTTTGGATTATTTATGATATCATTTCTAACAACTAGAAAATTTAACCGAGTAGCCTTTATCATTGCAATTACTACAGCTAGCTTAATTGCAACATACACTATTTTAGATGGTATGGCAGTTAGAAGGAGTGAAAATGGTTTTACGTTTATTTACTGGATGTTGTTATTAAATGGAATACCGATGTTGGTTTATGCTCTTCTTTCAAAAAATGGTTTACGTAAAAAAAATAGCTACAATCTTATAGACGGAATTGTAGCTGGAATTCTTGCAATTCTTGGGTATGGATTAGTTGTATGGTCTATGCAATTTATTGAAATTGCTTATGTATCTAGTATTCGTGAAGTAAGTATTGTTTTGGCCACTCTGTTAAGCTTTTATTTGTTAAAAGAAAAAGATGCAAAAAAGAGAGTAATTCCGTCAATTATAATCTTTATTGGTGTTACAATCTTATATTTTCAAATTAAGTAAAAAAGTCTAAAAAACCTAGACTATTGAGGTTTTATTTTTTATAGCGAATATTCATGAGTGAAGATATTATAAAAGTTCCGATAGATACAGAAACTATTTGTTGCGATGGTGGTAAAGATGGTTTAGGACACCCCGCAGTTTATTATAGCTTTGATAATCAGGATAAAATAGTCTGTGGTTATTGTGGTAAAATTTATATTAAAGAAAAAGAGTAACTAATATGTACAAAGAATCTTGGGGAGAAAAAAGAATTTGTCCAATATGTAGTAAACAATACTACGACCTTGGTAGATCTGAATTAGAATGTCCTGAATGTGGTAAAGAAATTGAAGTTACTACAATGTCTAGACCGAGAAGAGGAAGAAAACCAGGTAGTACAAACGCTGCTCCGTTGGTAAATCCAATTCCGCCTAAGCCAAAAGAAAAAAATAATGAGCTTGATATTGATAATTTGGATATAGATAATAACGAAGACAATCTAGAAGATGATACTGTGCTACTAGAAGATGAAACAGATATCGATCCAGCCGCTGACGCAGGTATAAGGCCGCCTGAAGACGGTGAAGAAGAATACTAATTTTTAATTAAAAGAATTTAAAATGTTTACTGTCCTACGCAACACTTGGGCTCTTTTTTTTGGGTTTGGGATCATTTGCTTGGGTCATGGACTTCAAGGTACTTTAATTGGTGTTAGATCTGTTCTCGAAGGTTTTAGCTTTATTGCTACAGGATTAATTATTACTGGTTTTTATACTGGCTTTTTAACAGGCTCCGTTCTTATACCTATTTTTTTAAAACGTGTTGGACATATAAGAGTGTTTGCGGCACTTGCCTCTTTAGCATCAATTGCAATATTACTTCATTCCATATTCTTAGATCCATATTCTTGGTTTGTCATAAGAATATTTACAGGAATAAGCTTATCAGGAATTTATATTATTATGGAGAGCTGGTTAAATGACAAATCAACCAACCAAACTCGAGGTCAACTTTTATCTATCTATATGATTATTACTTTTATTTTTCTTGGTTTAGGGCAATTGCTTTTAAATATTAGTGACCCTCTAAAAGTTGATTTATTCATCTTAGTATCTGTTTTGTTATCTTTTGCCTTACTACCCATCCTTCTTTCAACAACAGAACAACCTAATACGACTGATACAAAAAGTTTTTCTTTATCAGAATTTTATGCCATTTCTCCTTTAGGTTTTGTTGGAGCATTATTTACAGGTTTAGCACATAGTGTTGTCTTTGGATATGGCGCTGTTTATGCCACAGCAAAAGGATTAAGTATATTTGAGGTTTCAATTTTTATGGTTATTATTACGTCATTTGGTGCTTTGTCTCAGTGGCCTATTGGCTATTTATCAGACAAGATGGATCGACGAATAATTTTAATAGGGGTTACTTTTACATCTTCAGCATTGTGTGTTCTTATTGTGGGCTCTTCTTATATTTCCATTAGTTTGTTTTTCATTTTAACAGCTCTTTATTCTTGTGCGTCTCTTCCAATGTATTCTTTAGCAATTGCTCATACTAATGATTTCCTTGAGCAAAATGAAATTGTTGCTGCGAGCTCTGCTTTTGTAAGACTCATCGGAATAGGTTCTGTTTTAGGCCCTCTAATAGTTTCGGGAATTATGAGTATAACCGGTCCTAATGGCTTTCATATATTTCTAATACTAGTTCATGCTTTACTTGGTCTCTTTGGTTTATATCGTATGACAAAAAGAGCTGTTCCAGCAGATAGTGAATCACAATATGTTCCTCTTCCTCGGAATATTACACCAGCAGGTATGGAACTTAATCCTATTACCGAGCCAATTGAGGAAGAATAATTTTAAAATATAACCTGTAGAGTAGCAACAATAAGATTAAAAAAATATAAATTGCTGGTTCAGTTTTATTTGCTCTAACTAACATATAGAAATGTACACTCGATAAAACTGCAGCTGGATAAATTAAATAATGAATTTTTTTCCACACTTTAAATCCTATTTTTTTTAGTATTATTTTTGGCGACGTAATAGCCAAAGGAATTAAGAAAACAAAACTTATAAATCCAAAAGTAATAAATGGTCTCTTTATAATATCCTTTATTATAAAATTCATATCAAAGAAATGATCGAGGGCAATGTATGTTAAAAAATGACAAGATACATAAAAAAAAGCAAACAAACCTATCATTCTTCGTATTTCAATTAAGAAACGAAATTTTTTAAATTCACTTAATGAGGAAATTAGTAAAGTAAGTACTATTAGTCGTAATGCCATCTCTCCTAAACTGTCCATTAGCTTTTCTATAGGATTTACACCTAAGTTACCTACTATAAGTTGATAAGACCAAATAAGACTTGGAGCAATAATAACCAAAAATATAATGGGTTTAATTTTTCTAAATGATTGTGTTGATATCATTCATTAATAATATTTTCTTAAATCCATACCTTTGTATAAATAACTAACTTCTTCAGCATAACCATTAAATGGAAGAGTTTTGCGTCTTTTAAATTCACCAATACGCCTTTCTGTTCCTTGACTCCACCTTGGATGATCAACAAGATTATTAACATTAGAATAAAAACCATATTCATTAGGAGCCATCATTGACCAGGTAGCGTCAGGTTGTTTATCGACAAATCTGATTGATGAAATAGATTTTATAGATTTAAAACCATACTTCCACGGAACAACCAATCTAAGGGGTGCTCCACTTTGATTTAATAAATCATGACCATACATTCCTGTTGATAAAATAGTTAAAGGATGCATTGCTTCATCTATTCGCAACCCCTCAACATATGGCCAAACAAGCAATCTTCTTTTTTGACCAGGCATTTCATCTGGTCTAAATACTGTCTCAAATTGAATAAACTTTGCAGAAGATAATGGGTCTGCTATTTTTATTAATTCTGATAATGAAAAACCTTGCCAAGGAATCACCATTGACCATGCCTCAACACATCTTAATCGATAAACCCTATCTTCGATAGAAACTGTCTTTAACAAATTTTCTAAATCAATAATTTGAGGACTATTAACAAGACCCTCTATAGATATTGACCATGGTTTTGGCTTAAAGTTTCCAGAGTTTTCAGAAGGATCAGTCTTACCCATACCGAATTCATAAAAATTATTATAGGTGGTTATATCCTCATAACTATTTAGATTATCTTTTTCATCAAGTTGATCTGCATATAAATTTTTATCAGACATATGATTAGCATGAATACTTTTTGATGATCCTAAAACTAAACCTGCAGCTATAGAAGATTTAATAAATTTCCTTCTATTTAAATAGTTTTTATGAGAAGTTATTTCTAAGGGTGATATTTTCATACCTAATATATATATCGTAATTAGAAAAAGAGTAGTTTCAAAGAACTTCCTCTTCAAAATACCATATTTAGTTGATAGAAAGTTTAAATGAATCCTAAATACTTATTAATTATTAGTCTATTTATCTCTTTTCTCACCTCTAATACATTTGCTGAAAAAACTCATGGCATTGCTATGCACGGAAATCCTAAATACGAAGAAGGCTTTGCTCATCTAGACTATGTAAATCCAGATGCCCCAAAAGGTGGTTCTGTAAGATTTGGAGCTTATGGAGCATTTGATAATTTAAATAGAGTTGCTTTTAAGGGATCTAAAGCCGCAGGACTTGGTTATATTAACGATACACTTATGAGAAGAGTTTGGGATGAGGCTTTTACTCTATATGGTTTAATTGCAGAACATGTAGACATGCCAGAGGATAGATCTTCAATTACTTTTTATATAAATCCAAAAGCTAAATTTCATGATGGGTCATCAATCACAAGAAAAGATGTATTGTTTAGTCTGGAGATCTTTCAAACCAAAGGTACACCAAATCAAAAAAAAACTTATGGTAAAGTTGTGTCTACTGAAATGGTTGGTGTAAATGGAATTAAAATGAATTTTATCAATAATGAAGATAAAGAGCTTCCTTTAATTGTTGCAGGATTTCTTCCAATAATTCCAGAAAAATATTATAGCAATATAGACGTAACAAAAACATTCTTAGATATTCCTTTAGGCAGTGGTCCTTATCAAATTGAAAGTCTAGAACCTGGTCGTCAGATTAAATATCAAAGAGTAAAAGATTATTGGGCAAAAGATTTACCAGTACATAAAGGCCAATATAATTTTGATCAAATAATTTATGATTATTACAAAGATTCTACGGTACTTGTAGAGGCATTTAAAGTTGGTGATTATGATTATCGCCGTGAATATAATGCTAAAAGATGGTTCTCTGAATATAATTTTGATGCTGTCTCAAGCGGAGATGTTGTTTTAAATGAAATGAAGAATGATAGACCGTCAGGAATGAATGCTTTAGTTTTTAATTCACGAAAAGATATTTTTAGTAATCCACGCGTTAGATACGCTCTTTCCTTTGCCTATGATCATGAATGGATTAATAAAGTATTATACAACAATGCATATGTTAGAACAGACAGCTATTTTGATAACTCACCTCTGGCTTCAAGTGGGCTTCCTTCGTTAGAAGAGTTAAAAATATTAGAACCTTTTAAAAATGAACTACCCACTGAAATATTTACCACAACATACGCTCCTCCAAAAACAGATGGGAGTGGCAATCCTAGAGAAAATTTACGAACAGCAAAAAAAATATTAGAAGAAGAGGGCTGGGTAGTAAGTGATGGTAAACTTATGAAAGATGGTAAACATTTTGAGTTTGAATTTTTAATAGTAAGTCCCTCAGTTGAGAGAATAGCTTTAGCGTTTCAAAAGACTCTTGAGGTTTTAGGCATAACTATGAATGTGCGAACTGTGGACTCTTCACAATATCAAGCAAGATTATTGAATTATGATTTTGACATGATCAAAGCTTCATGGAACGTTAGTTTAAGTCCAGGAAATGAACAACAATTCTATTATGGATCAGAAGTTGGAAAAAAAGAAGGTAGCAGAAACTATGCTGGAGTAAATAGCAAAGTTGTTAATGTTTTAATTGAAAAACTAATTGGTGCGCAGACAAGAGAGGAACTCACGACTGCGATACATGCTTTGGATAGAGTTCTTTTGTGGGGTCATTATGTTATCCCTTTATATCATAGTAATACCGACAGAATTGCTTATTGGGATATGTTTGATTTTCCTGAAACAATACCTCTATACGGTATAGTTATTGAGTCTTGGTGGATAGATCAAGAAAAAGAAAAAAACCTTAACAGATAGTTTTTTTAATGTCCCAGAGTCGTGCAAACATATTAATGTTATTTGCTAGTTTAATTTGGGGAACGGCATTTGTCTCTCAAACAACTGGAATGGGATCAATTGGACCTTTTACATTTAGTTTTGCAAGATTTTTTTTTGCAACAATAACAGTCTTACCTTTAGCTTTGTACTTTGAGTTTAATAATTTTTCTAAAATATTTTCTAATTCAAAACTTTTAACCCTATCAATTGCAACAGGTTTTTTTCTTTTCTTAGGAATGGGTTTGCAGCAATATGCACTTCAGGTTTCTCAAATATCTAATGTTGCATTTATTACAACTTTATATGTTCCAATTGTTGGTATTATCTCACGCTTTATTTTAAAATCACAACTACATTGGATAATTTGGATTGCTATTTTATTATGTGTTTATGGATCTTATCTTTTATCATCTAATCAAAGCATTGAGATACAACGTTCAGATTCTCTAATATTTATTTCTGCTTTTTGTTTCGCCTTTCATATAATTTTAATCGATGTTTTTATGAAACAGTTTAACTCCCCTTTTAGTTATGGGAGCATTCAATATTTTATCGTATTTCTTTTATCTGTAATTATTGCCTTTATTTATGAAGATCCGACGATAAAAAATATTTCATTTGAATGGTTTGAAATATTATACACTGGTATTTTATCTGCTGGCCTGGGATATACATTGCAAATAATAGCTCAACATAAAGCTAGCCCAGCTCCAGCAGCAATCATACTCTCAATGGAAGGTGTTTTTGCAACAATAGCTGGTTGGTTGCTTATAAATCAAACATTAGATATGAATAAATTACTTGGGTGTATTGCAATTTTTCTAGGTGTCATTATAGTACAACTTTTACCGATAATTATAAAAACAAATGACAGAAAAGCTTGATATAGTAGGGATTGGAAACGCAATGGTTGATGCCATTATTCCATCTAATAGATCTGAAATAGAAAAAAATAACATCAATCGAGACTCAATGAATTTGATAAATGAGGATTTAAAAAACTCACTACATAAACAATACATAATTAGAGAAATGGCAGGTGGTGGATCACTCGGAAACTCAATGTTTGGCATCACTTCATTTGGTGGAAATGGAAGTTTCATTGGGAAAATTAAAAATGATGAGGTGGGGATTTTTCTTCAAAAAGATATGGTTAGAGAGGGATTACAATTTCCTTTAGGCTTTACCTCACCTGATATATCAACTGGGTGCTGTACAATCTTTGTTGAAGATGATGGAACTAGAACTATGTGTACTTTTCTTGGAGCAGGAACGCTAATTGGTCCTGAAGATATTCATTCTGAACATATTACAGATCATAAAATTGCTTATTTAGAAGGCTACTTGTGGGATAATCAAAATGCTAAAATGGCTATGAAAAAGATGATTGATATATGTAAAGCTGATAATCAAAAAATTGCTTTCACTCTATCTGATTTATTTTGTGTTGATAGACATAGAGAGTCTTTTAAAGAATTAATTGAGAATGATGTTGATATTTTATTTGCTAATGAAGATGAGATAAAAGCACAATGTAAAAGTGATAGTTTTGATAAAGCTGTTGAATATGCAAAGTCTCTAAGTATGATAGTAGCAATAACAAGATCAGAGAAGGGATCAATAATTGTTAATAAAAATGAGATAATAGAAATTAATCCAATTCAAGTAGATAAAGTAGTTGATACAACTGGTGCTGGAGATTTATACGCTAGTGGCTTCTTATTTGGATTAGCAAAAAATAAACATCTGACTGTTTGTGGTCATTATGCCTCAATTGCAGCAGCGGAAATTATATCTCACTATGGTGCCAGACCTTTAATAAAATTATCTAATCTAATTTAGTTAAAATTTCTGATTTTTTATCTTGATCTAAAAAGGAAGACTCGATTGCATTTCTTGTCATTTCTATAAGATTTTTTTCTGTGAAGCCTAAATTTTTCATCGCATCGTACTCACCCTGAATTGTTGCATTAAAAAATGGTGGGTCGTCAGAGTTAACTGTTACTTTCACACCTAATTCATATAGTTTTTTTACTGGATGTGATTCATAGTTTTCATAAATTTTAGTTGCGATGTTACTTTTAGGACAGGTCTCTAATACAATATCCTTCTCCACAATTTCTTTTACTAAATCCAAATCTTCAATTGATCTAACGCCGTGACCTAATCGAGTTGGATGCAAAAGATGTATAGCATTACGAATATTTTCAGGCCCATCCCATTCTCCAGCATGAACTGTTATAGGGTATGATTCTTTCTTTAACATATCAAATGTTTTAGTAAATAAATGTGGTGGAAAATGTAATTCATCACCTGCCAAACCAAAACCGACAAGAGCGGGGTGAGGATTGTTAAGAACTTCCTCTGCTGTTCCTTGAACAGATACAGCTCCCAAATGTCTTATTCCATTCATTAAATACCTCGAAACAATGCCAAAATCTCTTTCTGCATCAAGAGAAGCTTGATGAACACTATCCAAAAAAGAATGGTAAGTCATGCCTTTGGCTTTGGCATGGGTTGAGGAAACCATTGCTTCCACATAAAGCACATTATGAGAAGCACATTCTTTTAGATACTCAAAAGTTAACTCATAATAGTCTTCTGGTGTATGAATCACGGACGTGACAATGTCATATCTTTTTATAAAATCATAAAAATCTTCCCACTGATAGGCATACTCAGAGCCAAAAATGTCATCAGATAACTTAACTTTATTTCGTTCAGCAAATTTTCTACATAAAGAAGGTGTAATTGTTGCCTCTAAATGGACATGAATTTCAGCTTTTGGAATATGTAGGGTTGAGTTCATATGATTTTTTTTATATTTAGGAATAAATGTCATTATTTAATAACATATCAAGAAGAAAATTTATTTATGGATCAACCTGTTTTTGTGCTTCATCATTAGTTCTTCCTTCTTGTACTGAAGTTGCATTATCTGAGAGAAAACAAATTAAATTTCTGTCAGATGATTTTTTATATTCAAGAACATTCCCTGCATATAATAATTTTAAATCTCAATCTAAACTTATAACAGGCACATCAGAATATAATCAAATTGTTGATATTGGTTTTAAAATTCGTGATGCAATTAATGTCTATTATGAAACTACTTATCAGGAAGATCCGACTTCAAATTTTCAATGGGAGTTTGTTCTAGTTGATGATGATCAAACAAAAAATGCTTGGTGTATGCCTGGTGGTAAAATTGCTTTTTATTCTGGTATTTTGCCTATTCTAAAAAACGCTGATGGGGTAGCATCCGTTATGGGGCATGAAATAGCTCATGCCGTAGCGAGACATTCTGCCGAAAGAGCTAGTACAGCTATGGTAACAGATCTTGGAATCATGGCCTTGGAAAAATTTGTTTTAGGACAAAGATTGCCTCAAGCAGCTGGTTATGTACGTCAATTTGGATTAGATCTGCCCTTTAATAGAAAACAAGAGTCTGAAGCAGATTACCTGGGTTTAATTTTTTCAAATTTAGCAGGTTACGATATTAATGAATCATACAAAGTTTGGGAGCGCATGAAAGAGGATATGGGGGGATCAGGACCATCAGAATTTTTTAGCACCCATCCTTCACCTGATAACCGAATTACAAACCTGAAAGAATGGATACCAATTGTAAGAAAGCAATATCCTGCTATAGGATAATCAATGTTATCAGTTAAAATAAATAATTTAAGTCACTCAATTGGTGATAGTAATATTTTAAAAGATATAAATTTAGATTTAGAAAAAGATAAAATTGCTTGCATCCTTGGACCTTCTGGTTGTGGAAAGACAACACTTCTAAAACTTATTGCAGGGTTATCACAAGTACAAGATGGCGAAATTTTTTTAAACGATGAGCTTGTGAGTTCAAATAATTTTCATTTAAAAACAGAGAAAAGAAAAATTGGATTTCTATTCCAAGATTACGCGTTATTTCCTCACCAAACAGTTAAAGAAAATTTGCAATTTGCTATAAAAAATAAATCTACCTCTCACACAATTGGTGAAATATTAAATGTTATTAAGTTATCTGATGCACTTAATAAATATCCACATGAATTAAGTGGTGGAGAGCAGCAGCGAGTTGCTTTAGCAAGATCGATTATTGCTAGACCTAATCTATTATTACTAGATGAGCCTTTTTCAAGTTTAGACCTAAATTTAAAAGAGGAGGTAAGGGATGACACTTTACACTTACTACAAAAATCTAATATTTCAGTTTTAGTTGTTACGCATGATCCATTTGAGGCTATGTTTATTTCAAATAAAATTTATATTATGAATAAAGAAGGTAAAATAGTTCAATCAGGGTCTCCCAAAGATCTATATAATTTACCAAACTCTTCTTACGTTGCTAATTTTTTTGGTGAGACAAATAAATTTACCGGTGTTGTAAAAAATAAAATAGTTAAAACTGCAGTTGGTGATTTTTTAACAGATAAAAGTATGGAATCAGAAAATGTAAGTGTTTACATTAGGCCTGAAGCAGTTAAATTAAGTCGAGAACAAACCCCAGTGAACGGCATTAAAGGCACAGTAATGGCATCAAAATTAATGGGTAGTTATAGTTTTGTGCATTTGTCAGTTTTGAGTAAAAACAATGAAATAGTTCATGTACACAGTCACATGCCTCCAAATTTTTTACCGAATCAATCTAGTGCTGTAGGAATAGAGATTGATAGAGAACAAACTTTTATTTTTTCTAACAGTTAATCTATTTACCGGAATATTTTTTTATTGTTTTACTTAAAAATATGACAGGACCTAAACCTGCTACTATAATAATTAAAGCAGCAAAAGATGATTCTTCCAACATTTCATCTGAAGCATATTGATAAACGTATGTTGCAAGCGTTTCAAAATTAAAAGGTCTTAACAAAAGAGTGATTGGGAGTTCTTTTAAGATATCGACAAAAACTAAAATTCCTCCTACTAAAACATATGTATAAGTCAATGGAAGTATGACTTTTTTCATTGTTGTGAAAAAACTTCTTCCCATAGTTCTTGAGGCCTCAATAAGATTGGGGTTGATTCTCGTAACGCCAGATCTGATTGATCCATTACCAATAGCTAAAAAGCGTAATGTATAAGCAAATATTAATACAATAAACCCTCCAATAAAATAACTCATATGAAAATAGAAAATATTATTTAACCATCCTACAAAAACAACAACCCCAACTGCTAAAATTGTTCCAGGAAATGCATATCCACAAGAAGCTAAAAAAATTAGTGATTTTTGAAAAGTATTGGATTTATACGTTGCAACAACTACCATGAGGAAAGATAAAAACATAATTGTTGTTGATGCTATAAATGAGATAGAAATACTTGTAATAGCCGTATCTACAACTTCGCCAATGTTAACTACAGCATACCCCTTTAAAACAAAATTTAATAACACTGATACTGGAATGATAAAACCGAGTATGAGAGGGATTATACATATTATAAAAAATAATGTTTTTTGAAAATTTGAAATCTTTTCTAATTCTAAAGTTTCTTGTCTACTATGCTTCTCATAAAATCTTTGGTTTCGCCTGGCTATTAATTCTAAAGCTAAAAGTATAACTACTATAAAAAACAATATTGAAGATATTTGAGCGGCACCTGATAAACTATTCATTCCCAGCCACACATTAAACACTCCTAATGTTAAAGTTTCTATTGCAAAATAATCTACAGTTCCAAAATCAGAAATTGTTTCCATTAATACTAAAGCTAATCCAGCAATTATTGCTGGTCTTGCCAAGGGAAGAGCAACAGCAAAAAAAGGTTTGTGCCCATAAATTGCACTGGTTTGAAAATAAGAAATTGGTAGAGTGATAAATGATGCCCGAGTTAATAAATAAACATAGGGATATAAAACTGATGACATAACTAGAATGGCTCCTTCCATCGATCTTATATTTGGAAACCAATAATCTTTTGAGTTTTTCCAATTAAAAACATCTCTAAGATATCCTTGAATAGGACCAGCATACTCTAAGAGATCTGTATAAGTATAAGCGATAATATAAGCAGGTACTGCAGCAGGTAATAAAAGAGCCCATTCAAAAATAGACCTTCCTGGAAATTGATATCGTGATACCAACCATGCAGTAGATATTCCAAAGAGAAGGCTTAAACTCCCAACTCCCAGCATCAATAATAAAGTATTAAGAAGATATCTTGGTAAGACTGTTGCAAACAGATGTGGCCATAAAGTTGTATCCCCTAAAAGAGCAGAATAAAAAATAGCCAGTACTGGTGAAATTATAAATAAAGATATAATTCCAACCGGTATTGACCAAATATTCCAACTAGACACAATATGCCCTTATAGGCTACCAACCAACTCTATCAATAATTTTTTGAGCAGTTGGTGCTAGTTCTGCAATCCGCTCAACAGGTAATTGATCTTCTATGAAAATACCCCATGAATCTAATTCTTTAGAAGGTCTAACTTTAGGATTTACAGGGTATTCATAGTTCATTGATGAATATAATTTTTGAGCATCCGGGGTAGTTAAAAATTCAAGAAGAGCTTGTGCATTATCTTTATTCTTTGAATATTTAATTATTCCTCCACCAGCAATATTAACATGATTCCCCCTGTTAGATTGATTAGTAAAAATCAATCGTAAAGAGCTTGCCCACTCTTTTTGTTCAGGATTTTTTTCATTAAATTTCATTTTACCAAAGTAATAAGTATTCATAACGGCAATATCACAAATTCCTTCATGAACAGCCTTGGCCTGGTTTCTATCATTCCCCTCAGGTTTTCTTGCTAAATTTTGCACGAGTGCTTTTGCCCAGTTTTCAGCTACCTCTTCTCCGTTTGCTGCAATAATAGACGCTAAGAGTGATCTGTTATAATCATGACTTCCGATTCTAGTGCAAATTTTTCCTTTCCATTTTTCATTTGCAAGATCCTCAATATTATTAATTGAACCAAGAGGCACACGCTCTTTTGAGACCGCTAATATTCTAGCTCTTTTAGATAATGCAAACCATCTGCTTTTACTATCTCGTAAATGTGAAGGTATATTTTCTTGTAAAACTTTTGAATCAACAGATGCTAATAAATCATTTTCGACAAATTGATTTAACCTTGCTATATCAACAGTTAGAATTAGATCTGCAGGTGTGTTATTGCCTTCACTCATCACCCTCTCTAGCAAACCTTTTTTTGCATGAAGAACATTAACTTTTATTCCTGTCTTTTTTGTAAATTCATCAAAAAAAGGGTTAATTAAAATAGGTTGTCTGTAGGAATAAACATTCACTTCGTCATTGGCATAAGCAATATCTACAACACTTAACAAAATAACTAAGGAGGAGATAAGTTTGATAATAAAATTTTTCATAATATAATTTCTATTTTTATTAAGCAGTTATAAAAAAATTATTTATAACCGTATGTTCTCCTATTGAGAATCTGAAAGTTTTTTAGACTTTCGCAATATAAAACTAAATCTAAAAAAATTATTGTAGGAGTATTAATGAAAAAACAAGGTATTTAGAATTATTCTAATTTAAATTTATTTTCTAATTAATCACATATACAAAAGGGGGCAACAGCCCCCTAACTTATTAAAGTTAACTGATTGAGATTAATCGTGCTTTTTTTTCTTCAGGAATAATTCTCTCTAAATCAATATTGAGCAAACCATTTAGCAGTTCTGCTTTTTTCACTTTTATATCTTCCGATATAGTGAATGATCTTTCAAATTGTCTAGTAGAGATTCCTTTATGAATAATCCCATTACCTTCTTCATTCACAACTTTTTCTTTTTGTTTGTTGCGAACAGTAAGTGTATTTTCTTTAAGCTCTAATTCAATATCGTCTCTTGAATATCCAGCTAAAGCTACTTCTATTTTATAATTATTCTCATTAATTCTGTGAATATTATAGGGTGGATAATTTGAGTTATGCCGCTCAGTAGACTCAAGCATTCTATCAAATTCTTCAAAAATTGAGTCAAATCCAACCGAAAAAGGTCTTAGTGAATTCCATACGGATAGGTTTCTTGTCATATAAACTCCTTGTTAAGCAAGTTAATGTCAGCACCCACAATGGCATACTAACAATAATAAAATGGGTATGGGTATATTTTTTTCAAGTATTAAAATTATTTTTTTCGAATAAATGAGAGTCCGTCTGACAGGGGTAATAAAGAAAATTCTACTCTCTCATCTTGATTAATTTTTACACTTAGTTCACGTATTTTTTTAGTTTGTGAATCATTTTTTGATACATCTGCTACATCACCATGCCAAAGCATGTTATCAATAATTATAATTCCATTGGAAGGAAGTAAAAGTAAAGATAATTCATAATAATTTGGATAATTATTTTTATCAGCATCAATAAAGATAAGATCAAATGAATGTTGACGATCAATTAAGCTTTGCATTACTTCTGCTCCAGATCCTATGATTGATTCGATCTTAGATGCAACTCCGGCTTTATCCCAATATTTTTTAGCTAAAGGTAAGAATTCATCTGAATTATCAATGGTCATTATTTTTCCATCAGTAGGAAGTCCTCGTGCCATAAATAATGTGCTTAATCCCGTAAATCTCCCCACTTCCAAACATGACTTTGCATTAGAGATTTTAACTATAATTTCTAAAAATTGACCTTGCTCCTTGGCAATTTGCATTTGAGCAACTTTTCCAAGTTCTTTAGTTTCAGTCTCTAACTCATCGACAACAGAATCTTTTCGATACCCAACGTCTTGCAGATACTTAATGAGATCTGAATTAATCTCTAACTGCGTGCTCATTATTTAATTACTTCAAATGTTTCAGGAAGTGCATTTATATGGGAATCAGAAATAATAAAACAATCTTCAATCTTCTCTCTGACATTCTCATAGTCATTTATTGAGTCTGTATAGACTGTTAAAATTGATTGCGAAGAATCAATTTTATCACCAACATTCAAGACATTATTATACCCAACGTTATAATTTATTTTATCCGTGATTTGTTTTCTTCCACCACCTAACTCTATAAGAATCAATCCTAGCTCTCTAGTTTTAATATTTTTTATCCAACCAGCTCTTTTTGAAAAAATTTCTTTTTTAAATGAACTAACTTCTAAATATTTTTTATAAGATGATAAAATATCTACAGGACCACCTAAAGCATGAACCATTTTTTCAAATTTTTCCGCTGCCAAACCGCTTGATACAACTGTGTTTATCTTTTTAATCGCTTCATCTTTTGATAAATTTTGTGACATCATTAAAATTGATGATGTTAATTCATAAGTTATCTTTTCAAGCCTAATATCTTTTTCTTTATTTAATAAAAATCTTATACATTCTAACATCTCTAAAGTATGACCTGCGCTTTTACCTAAAACTTGATTCATATCTGTTAAAATTGCTTCGCATTGTAATCCCGCACCTTGTGCTACCTGAACAAGAGAATGTGATAAATCTCTTGCTATTTCTAGACTGCTATTAAATGATCCATTTCCCACCTTGACATCAAGAACCAAAGTTTTAAGTCCTGAAGCTATTTTTTTGGATAAAATAGAAGAAGTTATTAATGGAAGAGACTCTACGGTACCCACAATATCTCTTATTGAATAGAGTTTTTTATCAGCAGGTGCTAAATTTTCAGTTTGCCCAATAATTGCACAGCCAACATCTTTAACAACATTTTTAAAAGTATCTAAATCAGGTTGAGTATTATAACCCTTAATAGAATCAAATTTATCTAGAGTGCCTCCAGTGTGTCCTAAGCCTCTACCCGAAATCATGGGAACAAATAAACCACATGCAGCTAAAATAGGTGCCAGAATTATACTGGTCTTATCACCAACGCCGCCTGTAGAGTGTTTATCACAAACTAAATCATCATCAACGATATCTGCCCAACTAATTATGTCTCCAGATGTTGTCATAGCTTCTGTTAAATCAACTGTTTCTTCACGTGACATACCATTTGAAAAAATAGCCATACTCATTGCGGCAACTTGAGGATCAGAAAAAGATCCATCTGTTAAGCCATTTACAAAAAGAGAGATTTCTTTCTTTGAAAGAGTTTTTTTATCTCTTTTTTTTCTAATTATTTCCTGTGGGATCATTAATTTTTACTTCTGTGATAAAATTTTTAATAAGTTGTAAAATATTATTTTCAGCAAGACTAGCGTTATCTAATGTTTCTTTATGACTAAGTTTTGTTTTATTCATTCCTGCAGCTAGATTTGTGATTACACTAATTGCAATAACTGGAAGGTTACAATGGTTAGCTACTAACACCTCTGGAACTGTAGACATGCCAACTGCATTTCCCCCTATAATTTTTAATGCGTTAATTTCCGCAGGAGTTTCAAAATTTGGACCAGAATACATACAATAAATACCTTCGAATATTTCTTGGTTAGTTTTTTTTCCTATATCCAATAATTGATCACGATAAAACTTGTGATAACCATCACTCATATCATGAAATCTTGGTCCATAATCATCGTAGTTTTTTCCAATTAAAGGATTAAAACCACTCCAATTTATATGATCAGAAATTGCCATTAAACTTCCTGCTGGCATTTTTTCATCTAGACTTCCAGCAGCATTGGTAACAATTAATAATTTACACCCAATATCTTTTAAGACACGGATTGGTTTTGCAAGACTACTTGGTTCATGCCCTTCATAAATATGTGAACGACCATACATACAAACTGTTTTTATTTCACCAACATTTCCTAAAACCAATTTTCCCGCATGACCTTTTACTGTTGGTTGAGGAAAGTCTGGAAGATCAGTATATGGAATTTCTTTTGTTATATCTTGTTGGTCAAAAAAATTAGTAAGACCACTGCCCAAAATAACAGCGATGTCGGGCTTGGTATTAGTTTGTTCTAAAAAAATTTTTGATGAAGTATGCATTATAAGTTTTCTGGCCCAAAAGAATCAGGGAGCAACTCTTCTAGTGTTGATGTTTTAATATGTCCATTAACATTACACATATGAATATTAACATCTAGTGTTGCAAACTCTCTAAGTCTTTGACGGCATCCTCCACATGGAGAACACAATAAATCACCTGAACCAATAACAACAACTTCTTTTATTTTAGTAAAGCCATTTGCTACTAAGTTACCAATGGCACTTGCCTCTGCACATTGGGATTGAGGATAAGCGGCATTTTCAACATTACACCCTGCAATAATAGAGTTATCCTCCGTTAAAAATGCAGCTCCAACCTTAAATTGAGAATAGGGAACATGTGCATTTTCTCTTACTGCTTTTGCAGCAGTAAAGAGTTTTTCAAAGTTTTTAGAAATCATGTCTTTATTTATCATGAAATTATAAAAAAAATATTTTTTTCTAAACTTTAAATAATTCTTGCGTCAAATCTGGAAGATCATCATCCCAAAAAACTTCTCTTTTTAAAAACTCAGGATCTTTATTAAAACAAACAGACATTGCAGAGTTGTAAACCGCCCTAGCATCTATTGTTGAGTTTAAATCTCTTCCTTCAAATAAATCTTTCTTTTTTAAACCTGGCCAATCGGTATAAACTTGTGATTTTTTAAGCAAACCTCCTGCCATCAGTATTGCGCTTCCATACCCATGCTCAGTACCATAACCTCCATTTTGTTTAATTGTTCTTCCAAATTCTGTGAGAGTTAAAATTAAAGTGTTATCAAATGATGAGCCTAAATTTTTATAAAGAATTTTTACAATATTATTTAACTCTTCCAATTGTTCCGCATGAGCTCCATCAGCTCCACCTTGAGCTGTATGTGTATCAAATCCATCTAATTCAAATACAGCTACTCTTGGACCGTTAGGATCATGAAGTTGTTTAGCTGCTTCTCTAGCTAATTTATTTCGATCATATGAATTTGTTGCTACTTGCATTGATAAGGGTCTTTTTTTAATTGTACCTAAAGTAGATTTAATTAATTTATTATGCTCCCCACTAAATTCATTATAAATCGAGTCAATTAATTTTGTTTCAACAAAATCTGGTGAAGGAAAAAAATTATTATTTTGAGGAACGCCTCTTAATAAAAGAGGCATAGGCAATGATATAGCTAGTCCTTTACCTAAAATATCTGAAGCCAAAAGACCCCTTCCTAGCCATCCAGTTTTTTCTTTGTATGGAGTGTGTGCCCCAGTTTCCATTAAGTTTTGTCCATCAAAATGAGATCTTCCCGTATAAGGAATATTCGTAGCATGAACGAAAGCTGCTTTGTTCTTCTCCCAAAGCTCGTGGAAGATTTTCAATTTAGGATGTAGAGCAAAATCACTATTTAATTTAAGAGTATTCTCTAAAATTAATTGTTTTCTTAGTTTTTTTAATCTTTTATCACCAATAACTGGTACAGCTGTTAAACCGTCCATTCCACCTCTAAGAGATATTATAATAAGATTTTTTTTCTGCGTATTTGCAAAACTTATCTTAGGATAAAAACCTGAAAGAAATAATGTTGAAGAGCCACCAATCAAAAAATTTCTTCTTGTACAATTCATGCTTTAAGTACTCCTGGTAAGTTACAAATTATACCATATTTTCTACTCATGTCGGACTCTTCTTTTAATTTAGTATCGGAATTAAGATTTTTTATAAGTAAAGACATCCTGTCATAATCATTAAAATTTTTTTTCAAACATTCCAAAGTAAAATCATGGCTATAATTTTTTGCTTTAATCATTTTTGGTAAAATATTAGATGAAAACCAAAGTCGTCTTAATAAAAGTTCTGGTGATACCCAGTCTACCTCAAAATCACTCCAGCCATTTGGTTGTTTAGCGCGGTAAGGTGAATGCCCAATTTCACGAAGCCACCACGATAATCGTCTTTGACTATGTGAGGGTTTGGTTTTAAAATCATAATTCATTCGACTCGGTAATAGAGGTATATTTAAATCAAAAATTTTAGAGAGTTGCATTAACCAAACTTCTGGAACCTGAAACTTATATGTTGTATCTTTGTATTTATAAGCTTGTCTTACAACCTCTTTTTGTATCTCAATTAAGTTTCCATCATATTTATTCCACACATCAATCACTGGCCTAACCATTTCTTCAGTAGGCTCATCAGTAATAAAATGTCGGCATAATTTAGTCGATACAAATTTAATACAAACAGGATGTGTTGCCAAATCATGAATTACTTTAGGCAATTCCCTTTTTGCATCATTTTTATATATAACTCCTAAAACCTGTTTTTCTCCAGTTTGATGTCTGTCTTGATCAAACCAAACATCTCCTGTTTCGAGTTTTTTATTGCTCCATTTATGACTCCATCCAGTCATAATATAAGCAAGCTGGATAACATCCTCCTGCGTATAGCCAGCACTTGGTGACACGGTATGAAGTTCTAATAACTCTCTTGCATGATTTTCATTAATAGTACCTCTGGGATTCCATTATTTACTTTTAGAGTTTGGGCCAACAGATTGAGAATTATCAAGATGATGAATCATACACCAAGATGTTGTCACAGACTGAACCATGTCCTGAAAAGTCTTAGTCATATTTGGTCTAATAATTTCTCGTTGATATGGCCCTGTACTAAATTCCGGTAAAAAATCTTTTTCACTAATTGCAAAATGGTTTCCCCAAAAAAGCCAAAAGCGCTCGAATACTGGCTGTGAACTATTTTTGGTTTGATAATGACGAATAGCGTGTTCATTTAATTCAAAAAAACTCTCACCAGTTTTTATTCTCAATTCATCTTTAGCTTTCTCATATGCTTTTTGGTCATTTTTATATTTTTTTCTCAAACTCTCTCTGTCACCATAAACCCATTCAGCCAATTTATTTCGTATTTCTTTTTCTGTAGGCGTTGATCCTGGCCACAAAAAATTTGGAACTGAATTTAATTGATTAAGCGCCCAATTAAGAGGTTTACTCGGCTGAGTTTCATTTGGAGACAAACCAAAACCAACTCTTCTATAAAAATTTAATGCCATAAATATAAAACTAGTTTACAACTATTAATAAGAATTGACATTTATTAATGAAAAAAACTTCTTTAAAAATCTGTGGTATTACCAACACTCAGTCAGTTAAAACTGCTTATAAAAATAAGATAAAATCTCTTGGTTTTGCTAGTAATAACCTAAAGGGCCCAAACACAGCCACAGACAAAAAAATACAATTGCTAATTAAAGAATGTAAAAATTATAAAATAGAATCCGTGCTTTTAACACGATATGTATCTTTAAATAAATTAATTGAACAAATAGATTATACTAAACCAAAAACTATTTCGTGCTCATATCACTATAAAAAAAATGAATTAAAAATTATAAGAAAAATTTTCAAAAAATTAAAAATTGGAATAGCAGTAAATCCAGAAAATTATAATATAAGCTATCTAAAAGACATAAAAAACTTTGTGAATATAATTTACTATGATCTTAATGTTTATAAAATAAAAACTATTAAAACATATTCTTTAAAGAAATGTTTGAATCAAATTAAATCAATTAAAAATTTATCAATTCCAATTTATATTGGTGGCGGCATTGATGAACATAAAGCAAAGGAAGTTATTAAATTATTAAATCCTGATGGAATAGATGTTTCACGGGGACTTAAAACCTCTAAAAATATACTTTCTAATAGAAAGCTAAAAAAGTTTTTACAACAAGTTGCGGTAGCTTAACTTTTGAATAATGTAATAATTTTTAAGTCTTACAATTAGCTCTTTAACAGTAAGTTTACTAATAGGATCCCTAAAATTTGGCACAATATCTTGCATAGGAAACAAAACAAAATCTCTTTCCGATGCTCTTGGGTGTGGAATAGAAAGTTCCTGACTATTGAATATTTTATAATCCCAAAAAATAATATCTAAATCTATTTTTCTTGGACCATTTATTATTCTTTTATTTTTTTTTAGTTTTTTTTCAATGAGTTGGATTTTACTAATTAATTCAATTGGTGACATTTCTGATTTAAGGTGAACCATACTATTATAAAAAAAATTTTGTTTTAAATAACCATATGGTTTTGATTTATAAATATTAGCCATTTTAATAACATGACCAATTTTTTTTAACTCAACAATAGCATTTGAAAAATTATTTATATAATTGCCAACGTTAGTTCCTAGGGCAATATAATAGTTAGTTGGATACACTTACAGTTTCTGATCCATAACGTTTTGCAACAATCGTTTTATCAATTTTAATTTTTATTTTCTTGATTTTAAATTTTTTTTCCACCATCTGTGATGAAGACATTATAAGTTTTTCAAGAGTGTTATATTTTGATTCATTAATAAATTTTTTTAGAGATTGTGTGATCTCTGAATAACTTTTAAGATTTGACATTTTTTCTAAGTTTTTATTTTTTTGAACACTATAGCTAAAATTTAGAGTAACTTTAAGCAACTGCTTTTTTTTTCTTTCCTCAGCAGTAATTCCAATATTTGCAAAAACTTTTAAGTTTTTAATTTCTACTTCAAACATAAATTTTTATACACTTTTAAAGCTTGGTTAGTTGCTTTAACGTCATGCACTCTAAACATATTCACGCCTTTTTTATAGCAATAAAGAGCCGAGGCAAGTGATCCACCAAGTCTACTATAAACCTCACTTTGATCAATACCACTTATCCAACTTTTACGCGATGAGCCTAGTATAATTCCACATTTTTTAATTTTAAATTGCTGAATATTTTGCATAATTTCTAAATTTTGAGCAAGGTTTTTACCAAAACCAATTCCAGGATCAAACCAAATTTTAGAATGTGGTATATTATATTTGTCCACCTGTTTGAGAGTTAATAGAAAAATTTTTTTAATATCACCTATAACATTTGTATAAGAATTTACCTTTGATTGCATAATTTTAGGTGGGGCTGGTGTATGCATTAATACTAAACCGTTTTTATATTTTTTGGTTAAATGAAAGAGATCGTTGGAGCCTCCAAATACGTCATTAATGATGTGGGCTCCATTTTCTAAAGCAAATTCCTGTGTCTCAATTTTAGAAGAATCTATAGAAATTAAAAATTGATCTTTGGGTAATTTTTTTAAAATTGGTGATAGTTTTCTAATTTCATCTTTATAACTTATTGGATCACTACCCGGTCTTGTACTTTCTGCCCCTATATCAATAATTTGCGCCCCATCGCTAAGCATTTGATTTATTGATTTTAGTGCATCAGAAGTTTTATAATTTTTACCACCATCACTAAATGAGTCCTTAGTAGCATTACAGATACCCACTATTGTAGGAGATAAGATTGAAAATTTATTTTTATTAAATATCATAACTCTAATTGGGCCTTATATATTGAAAAAAATCTTTTAAACATCTTTGAAGAAGAACTAAACCATTTTATTTTAGGAACAGATGTTACTTTTACCACCCCTTTCCCAGAACCCACTAAAATAATTTCATCTGCACTTGATAAATCTAAAAAACTTATTACTTTAAATATGTGCTTGTTAGGAATTTTTTTTAACAAATAATTCATAGTTATACCTTTATAGTAATTTCCTTTAGGCAAAATTATTTGATTATTCTTTATTAAAATTAAATTTGTTGTTGAACCCTCTAGTACATTTTTTTTATTATAAAATAATATTTCTTTTTTTTGCATATCAATTTTTTTTTGCATTGATAATATTTTTTTATATTGTAAGTTTTTTATTCCTGCATTTATTCTTTGATAATTAATTAACTCACATTGAAAGCTATTGCTTGGCTCTAGTCGAGGACGAAGAGATATTGATATTATATTTTTCTTAATTGCAACCCTGAGAAGATGATTATATTTTTTTATTTTTAACTTATTTGATATTAATTCTAATAATTTTTTTTCAGTTAGAAAAAAATTTATGTGTAATTTTTTTAAACTTTTATTTAGTTGTAATAAGTGCTCTTTTATAAAAATATATTTAGGTTTTTTTCCGTACACCCGAATAGTAGTAAAGGCTCCTTTAGATCCCCACAAATGATCATAGTCTACTTTTATTAAAGTACTAAGCCTGTATGATTTTCTGAATAAGAAATTTGCCATCAACAGTCAAAAAGGAGTCTGGGTGAAATTGAAATCCATATACATTATTAATAGTATCTTCTATAGCCATAGCAACATTAGTTTCTACACATCGCATAGTTATTTTTAAAGATGAAGATTTAAAAGGCTCTTTAAGCTTAAGGGAATGGTATCGTCCGACTAGAAAAATTTTACTAGGTTTAAATAAAACACTTTCATTTAATGTTATAATTTTAGACTGATAACCATGATAAATTTTTTTTTGAGAAACAATATCTGCATTTTCTGCGTATAAAATTTGCTGAAAACCCAAGCAAATTCCTATGATTTTTTTAATACCTTTGTATTTCTGGTAAATTTTTTGAGTTTCAGGATAATGGGATGGGTCACCAGGACCTGGAGAAAAAACAATAATTTTAGATTTTTCTAACTTTTTTCTATCAAGATCATAATAATTTGACACAAAAGTTGGAGCAAAACCTTCAAGAAGGTGAACCAAATTATAAGTAAAAGAATCTTCGTGATCAATAACGTAAATCATGTTTTAAATAAATCTAAAAGGGATTTTGCTTTAATATAATTTTCTTTATATTCACGCTTTGGTTTACTATCTATTACTACGCCGCTTGCGGCTGAAATTTCAGTGCGGTTTTTATAATTTAAAATTGATCTTATAATAATATTAAAACGCATATCACCATTTGCATTAATGTAACCAAAACTTCCTGTATAAATATTTCTATTAATTTTCTCTCTCGAATTAAGTAAATTTAAGGTACTTATTTTTGGACAACCAATTACTGAGCCTCCAGGCATCATTGCAGAAATAATATCATGGTTGCTTATATTTTTTTTTAAGCTTCCTTTTATCTCTGTTACGTAGTGATAAAGGTCTCTATATTCTTCTACAGTTTTTAATTTATTTATTTTAACACTTCCTGTTTTGCAAATACGTGATAAATCATTTCTTTCCATATCAACAATCATATTGTGCTCTTTGCTTTCTTTCTTATTTTTTTTAAAGAAATCTCTTGCAAATTTTGATGTCATTTTTTTTGTTCGATTTAAAGTTCCAGCTATTGGTTTAGTAACTATAACACCCTTACTTTTTTCCAATAATGTTTCAGGAGAACAACTTATAATACTGTAATCCTTATCTCTTATTAGGAAGCTCTCAGGAGATTCATTAATGTTCATTAATTGCCAAAAAAACTTAACTGAATCTAGATTAGATTTATTTGTATATGTTTGACAAATTTTTATTTGATATGTTTCTCCTAATTTAATTTTTTTAGAAAAGTCACTAAACAATTTTGAATACTGGGACTCATTTAAATTTAAATTAAATTTTTTTTGATAAAAATATTTATTTTTTTCTATTATTAAAAAATTTTTTTTATAGTTTTTCAATAAACTTTTAATAGTAACATTTTTTCTTATCTTAATAATAGTTTGGGGCTTGTAAGCTAACCCTGGATAAAAATTTGACGTTTTTTGTTTTGGTAATTTAATATTAATATTTTCACATAATAGCTGAAAACCAAAAAATCCTACGTAACAATTTAACTCTTTTATAGGTGATCTTAGTTTTTTAGTTTGCTTGTTTAAAAAACTTTTAAAATTCTTAGAGTTTAGAACAATCTTTTCTTTAAAATCAGTGTAAATGTCATATCCACCAACAGTTTTATAAATTATTAGTGGTTTATTAGATTGAAAAATCTTATTGATGTATTCTTTATTGTTCAGCACTTAAATCTATTATAGTTAGGTAAAATATATGAAAAATACTTTTATTCAAAAAACTGTTTTTTTGCTTGTATTATTTTTCTCTAGCGTAGTTTTATCGCATGGGACAGTAATAATTACTAATGTTGAGCACAATAAAGGGTATATTGATGTTAAGATATATGACTCCAAAGACTCATTTCTAAAAGAAGATCAGGCTGTTGAAGCTGTTAGAAAAAAGGTCAATAAAGGCGAGGTAGTTGTTCCGTTATCAAAAATTCATGATGGTCAAATTGCAATCGTTGTCTATCATGATGAAGATAGTAATGGAGAATTAAAGACTGGTCTTTTTTGGCGACCAAAAGAAGGTTTTGCTTTTAGCAATAATTACAACCCTAAAGGACCTCCTAAATTTAAAAAAGCAGCAATAATGCTAGAACACGGTGTACCCGTAGAAATTGAGCTAAACTATTAATCGCTCTCATAGTTTATGGTTTTAAAAATTCATAATACATTATCTGGAACAAAAGAACCATTTGCACCTGTAGATAAACAACATGTAAGAGTCTATGCTTGTGGTCCAACAGTTTATAATTTTGCACATATTGGTAACGCTAGAATGGCTGTTGCTAATGATCTTTTAATAAAAGTGCTAAGAACGCAATACAAAAAAGTTACATATGTTTCTAACATAACAGATATTGATGATAAAATTATTGATGCAGCTCATGAACTAAATGAACCAATACAAAACCTAACAACTAAATATACAAAAATTTATAATGAAGATATGGCTTATCTCAATGTAAGCCTTCCTGATGTGCAACCTCGGGCTACTGATCACATCGATGAAATGATTGTCATAATTACAAAACTAATTAAAAACAATAATGCATACGAAAAAGAAGGTCATGTTTTATTTCATGTTCCAAGTTTTTCAAAATATGGTGTGTTATCTAAAAGAAATCGTGATGAACAAATTGCAGGTAGTAGAGTTGAGGTAGCTCCTTTTAAAAAAGATCCTGCTGATTTTATTTTATGGAAACCTTCACCCGATCCTTTACCAGGTTGGGACTCTCCTTGGGGTTTTGGTCGACCAGGTTGGCATCTAGAATGCTCTGCTATGTCAGAAAAAACACTGGGATTGCCATTTGATATTCACAGCGGAGGGATGGACTTAGTTTTTCCTCATCATGAAAACGAGATTGCACAAACATGCTCGTTAAACAAAACTCATGAACCAAAAAGTTTTGCAAGATTTTGGTTTCATAATGGTTTTGTTAATGTGGAGGGAGAAAAGATGTCAAAATCAATTGGCAATATTAGATTAGTTCATGATCTTAAGAAGCAATTTAGTGGTGAAGTTTTGAGACTCACACTTTTATCTGCCCATTACAGACAGCCATTGAATTGGACCAAAGAAATCATTGATCAAAACAGTAAAATGTTAGATCGTTTTTATCGAACTTTAAAAGATCTTCAGAGTGTTGAAGTTTCTTCTGATTCTCTCTCAGATGAGATTATGGAAAGTTTATTAGATGATCTAAATACACCTAAAGTATTGGCGCAGTTAAACACTCTATCAAATAAACTATCTTCTGCGAATAATGATGAAAAGATGATCATTAAAAACAATCTCATTGCTGCTGGAAGAATTTTAGGAATTATGCTCGAAGATCCAGATTTATGGCTTGGCTATAACCAATCTTTAAATCCTCAAAAAGAAGAGATAGAGGGGTTGATAAATCAACGCAATGAAGCTAGACGGCATAAAGATTTTAAATTAGCAGATGAAATTAGAGATAAACTTAAATTAAAAGGTATTGAGATAGAAGATACTAAAAACGGAACTATTTGGCGAAAAGATTCATGAGCAATAATATTACAATTACCTTTCCAGATGGAAATACAAAATTAGTCGAAAAAGGTATTTCTGGATTTGAACTTGCTAACCAAATATCTAAATCTCTTGCCAAAGAATCAGTGGCAATAAAAATTGATGGACAAGTTTGTGATCTATCTTTGCCACTTAATCAGGACTGTAAGGTTATTATAATTAAAAAAGATAATGAAGAGGCGTTAAATATTATAAGACATGACTGTGCCCACGTGATGGCTGAAGCTGTACAGACACTATTTCCTGGAACGCAAGTTACTATAGGACCTTCTATTGAAAATGGTTTTTATTATGATTTTGCACGTAAAGAACCATTTACTCTTTCTGACTTACCTAAGATTAAAAAGAAAATGCATGAGATTATTAACAAAGGTGAGAAATTTACAAGAGAAGTTTGGTCTCGTGATGATGCGATTAGTTTTTTTAAAAATAAAGGCGAAGAATACAAGGTTGAACTAATTGAAGGTTTAAATCCTGATGAGGATATAACAATTTACAAACAAGGTGAATGGTTAGATCTTTGTCGAGGTCCTCATATGTTAAGCACAAAACAAATTGGCAAAGGATTTAAATTAATGAAAGTTGCTGGAGCTTATTGGAGAGGTGACTCCAATAACACAATGCTCACACGTATTTATGGAACAGCTTGGAGAAACGAGAAAGAACTTGAAAATTATTTGCAACAAATTGAAGAAGCTGAAAAAAGAGATCATAGAAAGCTTGGAAAAGAAATGGACTTGTTTCATTTTCAAGAAGAAGCTCCAGGGGCTGTATTTTGGCATCCGAAAGGTTGGCAGTTATTTCAATCTTTAATTAACTATATGCGAAGCAGACAAGATAAAGCAGGTTATGTAGAAACTAATACACCAGATATGATGGATAAATCTCTATGGGAAACATCTGGTCACTGGGAAAAATTTAGTGAAATGATGTTTAGGACAGAAGCTAAAGATGATAAAATATATGCAATTAAACCAATGAATTGCCCAGGTGCTGTTGAAATATTTAAACAAGGTTTAAAAAGCTATCGCGATCTTCCACTACTAATGTCTGAGTTTGGCAAAGTTCATCGATATGAACCATCAGGTGCATTACATGGCTTAATGAGAGTAAGAGCTTTTACACAAGATGATGCACATATTTTTTGCACAGAAGATCAAATAACAGAAGAGAGCAAAACTGTGTGTGATCTTATACTAAGTATTTATAAAGATTTTGGTTTTGATGACGTTAGAATTAAATTTTCTGACAGACCAGAGAAACGCGTAGGAGATGATGCTGTTTGGGACAAAGCGGAAGAGGCTCTAAAGCAAGCAATGGAAGCAACGGAACTTAAGTATACACTTAACCCTGGAGAAGGTGCTTTTTATGGACCTAAATTAGAATTCGTTTTGCGTGATGCTATTGGGCGTGACTGGCAATGTGGAACACTTCAGGTTGATTTAAATCTACCGGGTAGGTTGGGAGCAACATATATTGCTGAAGATGGTCAAAAGAAAATTCCAGTAATGTTACACAGAGCTCTCTTTGGTTCCCTAGAGAGATTCACAGGAATTCTAATAGAACATTATGCAGGTCACTTGCCATTATGGTTATCACCGTCACAAGTTATGGTTACAACAATAACATCAGAAACTGATAATTATGCTTTTGAAGTTAAAGAGTTATTGAAAAAAAATGGATTGCGAGCTGAAGCTGATATAAGAAACGAAAAAATTGGTTATAAAATTCGTGAACACAGTAATTCAAAAATACCAGTAATTTTAGCTGTTGGAAAAAAAGAAGCAGAAGAAAAAACTGTGTCTGTGAGACGATTAGGCAGTCAGGAAACAAAAGTTGTTAAGCTTGATGAATTAATAAAGGATTTACAACAAGAATCTCTTTCTCCTATTAATTAAAATGTCAGATAATAAACTAGGGCAATTCCCATCTACACGACTTAGAAGACTTCGTATGAAAGAATTCTCAAGAAGAATGGTGAGTGAAAATAATCTTTCAGTAAATGATTTAATTTGGCCTTTGTTTGTCTGTGAAGGAAACAATATTACAGATAAAATAAATTCAATGCCTGGTGTCTTTAGATATTCTATTGATAATATTTTAAAGGAATTAGAAACGGTAGTTAAATTAAAAATACCAGCGATCGCATTATTTCCTCAAATTGATAGTAGCTTGAAGGATGAAAAAGGCTCTCAAGCAATTGATGAAAATAATTTAATTTGCAGAACAATCAAATCTATTAAAAAAAACTTTCCTGATCTTGGTGTTATTTGTGATGTTGCATTAGATCCTTATACTAATCATGGTCATGATGGTTTGGTTATTAATGATGTTGTTGATAATGATGCAACTTTAGAAATTTTAGAAAAACAAGCACTTGTTCAAGCAATTGCTGGATGTGATATCATTGCTCCATCTGACATGATGGATGGAAGAGTGATGAGAATAAGAAATATTCTTGATGAAAATAAATTTCAAAACACGTTAATACTTTCTTATGCCGCTAAATATGCATCAAAATTTTATGGACCTTTTAGAGATGCTATTAGTTCATCTAGTAATTTAAAAGGTGGGAATAAATTTACTTATCAAATGGATGTGGCAAACAGCTATGAAGCCTTAAGGGAAGTTGCCCTAGATATTCAAGAGGGCGCTGATATGGTTATGGTAAAGCCAGGTATGCCTTACCTGGATATTATTCAAAAAATAAAGTCAGAGTTTAATATTCCTACATTTGCTTATCAAGTATCAGGAGAATACGCGATGATCAAAGGGGCTATCGATAACAATTGGCTAGATTCAAAAGTAATTAAAGAGTCACTTTTGTCATTTAAAAGAGCAGGTGCTGATGGTATTCTAACTTACTTTGCTAAAGAGATTGCTGAGGAATTAAATAATGAATGACATCAAGTTTGAAGAAAGAAAAACAATTGAACAAGTAGAAGAATCTACAGAATTGGCACCAAAATTTGATCAGGATGGATTGATACCCGTTGTAACAACAGATTTTAGTTCTGGTGAAGTTCTAATGCAAGGTTACATGAATGACGAAGCTTTTAAGCAAACAATTTCTTTAGGTGAGGCAGTATATTATTCTCGTAGTAGAAAAACATTATGGCACAAAGGGAAAACAAGTGGGTTATTTCAGAAAATAAAAGAAATAAGAATAGACGATGATCAAGATTGTGTATGGTTGCGAGTTGATGTTCAAGGAGGAGCTAGTTGTCATGTAGGGTATAGATCTTGTTTTTATAGAAGTGTTCCTTTTAAAGGTGATGGTTCAAAAACTATTTTAAAATTTGAAGAAAAAGAAAAAGTTTTTGATCCAAAAAAAGTCTATGGAGATACCCCAAATCCAACAAAATTATAATCTTATTTACAATTAGTTATAAAGGCATAAAGCAATAATCAGTTTATGACATCAACATTAAAATTTATCGAAACCAGTAATTTACCAACTGATATTGGTGAATTTAAAGTACACGCTTTTACAGAAGAAAGTGAATTAAAAGATCATTTAGCTATAGGTATGGGAGATTTACTTACTAATGAGCCTGTATTATGTAGAATACATTCACAGTGCATTACAGGAGAATCATTTTTTAGCATGCGTTGTGATTGTAGATTCCAACTTACAGAGTCTTTAACACAAATTGCTGAAAAGGGACGAGGTGTAGTTTTCTATCTTCAACAAGAAGGAAGGGGTATTGGTTTATCTAATAAAATTAGAGCCTATAATCTTCAAGACAAAGGTTTTGATACAGTTGAAGCAAATCATCAGTTAGGATTTAAAGAAGACGAAAGAGGATATGATATCGTTTCAGAAATGATAAATTTTCTTGGTATAAAAAAAATAGATCTAATGACTAATAATCCAAAGAAAATAAAAGCTTTAGAAGCAATGGGTGTTATTATTAACCAAAGAGTACAAATTTCATCTAGTACAAATAAGTACAATGAAAAATATATATCAACAAAAATAAAAAAGCTCGGTCACTTATTTTAAATCTCTCATTTTAATGGCTGACACAAAAGACTTAATAAAAAAACTAAACTTAATTGCACATCCTGAAGGAGGGCATTTTGCAGAATCATTTCGAGATGAAAATAATAATGTTAGTTTAATTTATTATATGCTTAAAAAAAATGAGTGGTCTCATTGGCATCGATTAACTAAAAACGAAACTTTACATTTTTATAAAGGGGACCCTTTAAAAATTTTCATTTCTAATGATGGAATTAACTATACTTCAGTTACAATTGGAGAAGATGATAATTTTCATTATTCTGTAATGGCAAATAACTGGTTTGCAATGAAGTCAACAGGGGAGTATAGTTTAATTGGGTGTACAGTAGCCCCAGGTTTTGATTACAAGGATTTTGAGTTGGCACCTGCTGACTGGAAACCCACAAATTTTAACACTAATTTATCTTAAATTTTATCTATTTTACTTTGCTTTAATTGCATTTATTTATATATCTATAGAAGTTCAAAAAAGGAGAAATACATGGATGCCGAAAGTAAATGCCCCGTAATGCATGGTGCGAATACAAAAAATAAAGGAGAAGGAACCACAAATAGAGATTGGTGGCCTAATCAACTAGATATTAGTATTCTTCATCAACACGATGAGAAATCAAACCCAATGGGGAAAAACTTTGATTATCGTGAACATTTTAAAAATATTGATTACGACGCATTAAAAAAAGATCTTAATGAGTTAATGACCGACTCACAAGATTGGTGGCCAGCAGACTATGGTCACTACGGACCATTCTTCATTAGAATGACATGGCATGTGGCAGGTACCTACAGAACAGCCGATGGACGTGGTGGCGGTGGAACTGGCGCGCAAAGATTTGCTCCTTTAAATAGTTGGCCTGATAATGGCAACTTAGACAAAGCAAGAAGACTCCTTTGGCCAATAAAACAAAAATATGGAAATCAAATTAGTTGGGCTGACTTATTTATTTTAACTGGTAACGTTGCTATTGAATCAATGGGCGGTAAAACTTTTGGGTTTAGTGGTGGTCGACCTGATATATGGGCTCCTGAAGAAGATATATATTGGGGTCTTGAAACGAAATGGTTAACTAATAAAAGATATTCTGGTGATCGTGTTTTAGAAAATCCGCTTGCTGCGGTTCAGATGGGATTAATTTATGTAAATCCTGAAGGGCCAGATGGCAATCCTGATCCTCTTGCAAGTGCAAGAGACATCCGTGAAACTTTTGGTCGAATGGCAATGAACGATGAAGAAACAGTTGCTTTAACAGCAGGTGGTCACACATTTGGAAAAGCACACGGCGCAGGTGATGCTGGTCTTGTGGGACCTGAACCTGCAGATGCACCAATGGAAGAGATGGGTTTTGGTTGGATCAGTAAACATGCTTCTGGAAAAGGAAGTGATGCAATCACAAGTGGCATAGAAGGTGCTTGGACAGCAAATCCTACAAAGTGGGATAATGGTTATTTTGATTTACTTTTAGGATATGAGTGGAAACTTACAAAAAGCCCAGCGGGTGCAAACATTTGGCATGCCATAGATCCTAAAGAAGAAGATATGGCACCAGATGCAGAAGATTCTTCTAAAAAAGTTCCAACAATGATGACAACTGCTGATATGGCAATGCGAGAAGATCCTGAATATAGAAAAATATCTGAACGTTTTCATAAAAACCCAGATGAATTTCAAGATGCGTTTGCACGTGCTTGGTTTAAACTTCTTCATCGTGATATGGGCCCTAAGACTCGTTACATGGGACCTGAGTTTCCTGAAGAAGAACTTATTTGGCAAGATCCAATTCCAGCAGGAAAATTAGATTATGATGTTGATGCTCTTAAAGTAAAAATTGCTGACAGCGGACTATCAATTCAGGAAATGGTTGAAACTGCTTGGGCAAGTGCTTCAACATATCGTCATACTGATATGCGTGGTGGTGCTAATGGAGCTCGTATTCGATTGGAGCCTCAAAAAAGTTGGGAAGTAAATAAACCTGACCAACTTTCAAAAGTTCTAAGTGTGCTTGAAGGTATAGCATCAGAAACTGGAGCAAGTGTTGCTGATGTGATTGTGCTTGCAGGTAATGTGGGAATAGAAAAAGCATCTGGAAAACCTGTTCCATTTACTCCAGGCAGGGGTGATGCGACTCAAGAACATACAGATGTAGAATCATTTTCAGTCCTTGAACCTGAGGCAGATGGTTTTAGAAATTATCTAAAGAAAAACTTTACCGTAAATCCAGAAGAATTGATGTTAGATAGAGCTCACTTGCTTGAACTTACAGCACCGGAGATGACAGTATTAGTTGGTGGTATGCGTGCTCTTAGTGTTAGTTCTGATGATCGTGGTATTTTTTCAAACAATGCAGGAAAGTTAGATAATAGTTTCTTCAAAACACTTCTTGATATGACAGTAAAATGGGAAGCTACAGGAAGTAATTCTTATCAAGCAACTGATCGCCAAACGGGTGAAAAAGTAAGGAGAGCCTCAAGAACTGATCTTGTTTTTGGATCAAACTCTCAACTTAGAGCATTGGCAGAGTTATATTCTCAATCTGATAATCATGATAAATTTTTAACTGATTTCATTAGTGCTTGGAATAAAGTTATGAATGCTGACCGTTTTGATCTTAACTAATTAAATCTTATAACAATTACGACCATTTAAACATGGTCGTAATTTAACCCTTAAAAGAAACAGCTCCTTTTAAAATATGCCTGACCACCTTCTCATACTGGTTTTTTTTTAATGAAATCAAACTAGGGGCTTTTAGTGTTTTTCTTGATTGGGAAATACCAATTAAAGTAGCAATCATAAGATCGAACTGTAGAGGAGTAATTTTTTTTAAGCCTTTTAAAATATTATTGCGCATTTTTTTTTGACTTAGGTTTTTAACTAAATCTCCCACAACAGGATCAGATGAATTCATAATTATCAATTTTACGATAGTTGTTTCATCTTTAAGATCCATACTTTCTGATAAAAAACCAACATACATTTCAATAATGTTTCCATCATTTATATCTATGCTATCACTCCAATCAAAAGCATATGATAAAGTTGCTTCAAACAAACCTAATTTACTTTCATAATATCTAGCAATTAGAGCAACATCTATTTTTGCAGCTTTAGCAATTTGACGGACAGAAACATTTGAATAACCATAGTTCCAAAATAGTTTTTTTGCCTCATCAAATATTTTGGTTTTTGTTTTTTCAGATTTATTCATGGAGCCACCTTAACATAATTATTTTGTCAACAGTTGTTGACTTTTAACATATTTTCAATAAATCAAAATATATATTAGGAGAATAAATGAATTTAAACATTAATAAAAATGAGCCAGTTATGGTAACTGGAGCTACTGGTTTTGTGGCTAGCGAGTTAATTAAAAAACTATTAGAAAATGGGATAACTGTACATGCTGCTGTCCGAAATCCTGAAGATGTAAGCACACTACAACATCTTACAAATTTAGAGAGCACCTTATCAGGTAAAATTATTTTTTTTAAATCTGATTTGTTAAAAGAAGAAAGTTATTTAAAATCAATGGAGGGATGCTCTATTGTATTCCATACAGCCTCACCTTTTAATTTTAAAGTAAAGGATAATCAAAAAGGTTATATTAATCCTGCACTTGAGGGAACACGTAACGTTCTAGACTCTGTTAATAAAACTGAATCAGTAAAACGAGTAGTATTAACTAGTTCATGTGCAGCAATTTATGGTGATGCAGTAGACATTAGTAATTATCCAAATAAAACTATGACTGAAGAAATGTGGAACTCATCTTCAACATCTAATTACAATGCCTATAGTTACTCTAAAACTATTGCTGAAAAAGAAGCTTGGGAAATTTCAAAAAAACAAAATAATTGGAAATTAGTAGTTATTAATCCTTGTTTTGTTCTTGGACCATCCATATCTAAAAACCCAACTTCAGGAACATTTGAGTTACTTAGTCAGCTTGCTGATGGGAGTATGAAAAGTGGAGCAGCTCCATTTGAAATTGGTGCAGTGGATGTAAAAGATGTAGCTGAAGCTCACTTCAAAGCAGCTTATCTTGAAAGTGCTAATGGCCGAAATATTTTGTACAACAAGTCTTTATCAATGTTAGATATTGCAAATATAATAAAAGATAAATTTGGAGATGAATGGGCCTTACCTAAAAAAGAAGCTCCTAAATGGTTAATATGGCTAATAGGTCCTTTTGTTGATAAATCTTTATCACGCAAAATGATAAGTAATAATTTTGGTCATCCTTGGCGAGCAGATAATAGTAAATCGAAAAAAGATCTAGGTATTGAATATACACCTATAGAAAGAAGTATTGAAAATATGTTTCAGCAAATGATCGACAATGGAATTGCTAAAAAGAGATAATAAACTATTTATTTTAATAATGGGGTGTATTTAATAAGCCCCATTATATATTAAAATGCTTCGAAGAAATTTTCTAAAAAAAATATTTATTTCCACTATAGGGATAATTGTAATGTCGAATAAATTATTTGCCAAAGAATTATTTAATAAGCACGTATTTAAAGATGGTATTTTTTATAATAATTATATTAGTCACAAAATGGCATCCTTCAAAGAATTTTGGAAGTGGCACAAAGAGTCAACCAAGTCTGATCCAATATCATTTCCTTTGGCTAAAAATGATCCAGCATTTTTACAACAAAATAGAACTGAAAAAACTCTAACTTGGATTGGTCATGCCTCATTTCTTCTACAGGTTGATGGTCTTAATATTTTAACTGATCCTCATTTAACAAAAAGAGCGTCTCCGGTTTTTTTTGCAGGGCCATCTAGAACAACGCCACCAGGTCTATCAATTGATGACTTACCCGACATAGATATCATTGTTATTTCTCATAATCATTATGATCACTTAGATTACCAAACAATACTTAAAATAATGCGAAAGCAACAAGGGAATCCACCCTTAGTTTTAGTTCCTTTAAAACTGAAAAAACTATTGCAAAGCTTTGGTGCTTCAAACGTAAAAGAGTTAGAATGGTGGGAATCAACTTCATACAAAAATCTTAAAATACACTCTGTCCCAGTTCAGCATTGGAGTAATAGATCTTTTAATACTAATAAAACTTTGTGGTGTGGATGGGTTTTTGAAACTAATAATTTTAAATGTATCTTTGTGGGTGATACTGGTTATTCAAAAGATTTTGAAGCTATTCAAAAAAAGTTTGGTTTTATGGATCTTGCTTTAATCCCTATCGGCGCATATGCTCCTAGATGGTTTATGAAAGATCATCATTGCAACATTGAAGAAGCAATTCAAATCCACAAAGATTTAAAATCAAAACATTCAGTGGCTATGCATTGGGGTACATTTCAATTAACAGATGAGCCAATGGATGAACCTCCAAAACTTTTAAAAAAACTTGTAGTTGAAAAAAAATTATTAGAAGATGAGTTTATAGTCATGACCCATGGTGAAAGTAAAAATATTTAAAATTAATTACTTATCTTTCTTTAATGTAAGGCTGTCCTATAGCGCGAGGCCCAATAGCTTTTCCAACAAACCCCGCAAGCAAAACTACTGTTAAAACATAAGGAATAGCTTGGATTAATTGAACTGGAATTGTTCCAATAGCTGGTAACTCCACACCTTGTAATCGTATTTGAAGAGCGTCTGTAAAACCAAATAACAAACAAGCGATTAGAGCTGTTTTAGGATGCCACTTACCAAATATTAATGCTGCTAAAGCAAGATATCCTCTTCCAGCTGACATCTCTCTAAAGAAATTTGCATTTACTGCAGTTGATAAATGAGCACCAGCAAATGCAATTAAGACCCCGTTAATCATTAGTGCCTTATAACGCATAGCGAAAACGTTTATACCTGCTGAGTCTACAGCACTGGGGTTTTCTCCAACAGCTCTTAATCTTAAACCAAAACTTGTTTTAAAAACAATCCAAAATACAATAGGTACAGATATATAAGCTAAGTACACAAATATATAATGACCACTTAATATATCACTGTAAATAAACCCAATTATAGGGATGCTTCTAATTGCATCAGCAAAAGGAAATGTTATTTCTAAAAAACGTTGTTCGTCTGTTAGTGTTGGTGTTAAACCAGCCTGCCCAAACCATGCAGCTGCAAGTGCTGTAGTTAAACCTATCATTAAAATATTTATTGCAACACAAGAGACAACTTGATCTCCTTTATGCGTAACTGAAGCAAAACCATGAAGCATAGATAAACTAACACATGCAATGATAGCGAGTATTAAACCTAGCCAAGGCGATCCAAAATAATAAGATCCAACAGCAGCTACAAACGCAGCTGTTAACATTTTACCCTCTAAACTAAAATCTATAACACCTGATCTCTCTGCAAACAAACCTGCCATAGCAGCAAAAATTAATGGTGTTGAAATTCTTAAAGTAGAATTTAACAAAGAAGCTAAATCGGCAAAAATTTCCATTAACCCTTCTTTCTTATATTTAATTTATTTACAAAAAAACTTTCAACCTGGGGTCTGAATAGGTTTTCTAATGCTCCACTAAATAGAATGATAACACCTTGTACAGCAACAAACATATATCTTGAAATGTTTGGCATATCAAAAGTTACCTCAGACCCTCCTTGATACAAAATACCAAATAAAAGTGCTGCTGGAAATATTCCAATAGGATGATTTCTTCCCATTAAGGCAACAGCAATACCTGTAAAACCATAACCAGCAGGAAATCCAGATACGATTTTATGATGTACGCCTAAAACTTCATTAATGGCTAAAAGTCCTGCTAAGCCTCCAGAGATTACCATCGCAATTATTATGTTTTTATATGGCGAAATTCCTGCATAGATTGCAGCTTGTGTATTGTGACCAACAGCTCGCATTTCATATCCCCATTTTGTTCGCCAAACTAAGAACCAAACAAATACAGATGCAGCTATGGCAAGTAAAAATGATAAGTTAAGAGGAGAATATCTAACTTTAATTCCAATTAATTCACCAAACTCTTTGAAGGTAGGGAACCACAATTCTTTTGCAACTGCTATAGTATGTGGGCCCATTTGATTAGTATCTCGGATAACATCAACCAATAAATATATCATCAATGAAGAGGCAATAAAATTAAACATGATGGTTGTTATAACTACATGACTTCCTCTTTTTGCCTGCAAATAAGCCGGTATAAATGCCCATGCTCCCCCAAAAACTATTGCTCCTGCGATAGCTAAAATCCAAACAATGGGAACGGGTAAAAAACTAAAATGTATAGCTGCAAAATAAACACCTAAGCCACCAATATAAGCTTGCCCCTCTCCTCCAATATTAAAAAGGCGGCAGTGAAAAGCAACAGCAAATGCTAAACCAGTGAAAATAAAATTTGTAGTGTAATAAAGAGTATAAGCAAAACCCTCAATATAACCAAAAGAACCATAAATAATAAGTTTTACTGCTTCTATTGGATTTTCTCCTGCAATAAAAATAAATAGAGCGGAGACTAATAACGCTAAAATTAAATTAACTATAGGAACAATTAAATTTGATACCCACCAAGGCACTTTTGATTTATCAACAACACTGCTCATTAAGCTACCCCTGCCATTAGTAGTCCTAAGTCACGATCAGTCACATCTTTATTAATTTTTTCACCCACAATATTTCCATCAAACATTACAACAATTCTATCAGATAAAGATAAAACTTCTTCGAGCTCAACAGAAACTAATAAAATTGCTGCTCCTTTATCTCTCATATCGATAAGTCGTTGATGAATAAATTCTATTGCCCCAATGTCTACTCCTCTTGTTGGCTGCCCAATAAGTAAAACTTTAGGGTTTTCATTTAACTCTCTGCTTAAAATAATTTTTTGCTGGTTACCTCCAGAAAAATTTGATGTTATTAAATTAGGCGATGTTGGTCTTACATCGTATTCTTCCATAACTTTTTTTGAAAATGACATAATTTCCTTTTCTTGAAGAATAGAACTTTTAGAATAGGGTTCTTGATGATGATAACCAAAAATTAAATTTTCATGAGCTTTAAATTCAGTGACCAATCCCATTCTTTGACGATCTTCAGGGATATGCGCTAAACCTTTTTCTTTTAAATCTCTGGGGTTTAAATAATTATCTTGGTCTGATATTTTTTCATCAAAAAGATAAATTTCTCCCGACTCTACTTTTCTTATACCAGATAATGCTTCTAATAATTCTGTTTGTCCATTCCCTGTAACACCAGCTAAACCCAAAATTTCTCCAGCATGAATATCAAGGCTGATTTTTTTTACTCTTGTTACATTAAGATCGTCCTTAACAACCAAATCTCTAACACTAAAAACAACATCTCCTTTTTTAGCTTCTGATTTATTAATACGCAACAAAACACTCCTACCAACCATCATTTCTGCAAGTTTTTCTTTATCTGTATTACTAGTATTTGTATGACCAACAACCTCTCCTTGGCGCATAACTGAAACCTCACTAGTTAAATCCATTATTTCATTAAGTTTATGGGTTATCAAAACAATAGTTTTACCTTCTTCTTTTAGAGATCTTAAAATTTTAAATAACTCATCGACCTCTTGAGGTGTTAATACACCTGTAGGCTCATCTAAAATGAACACCTCTGCCCCTCGGTATAAAGATTTTAATATTTCTATACGCTGACGAATACCAACTGAAAGATCAGAAATGACTGAATCAAGATCAATGTTAAGTTTGTATGATTCACAAAGTTTTTTCAAATCACTTTTAGCTTTATCTAAATTTTTTCCAAAGATTAATTCTCCTTCAAAACCTAAAATAATATTTTCTAAAACAGTAAAATTTTCAACAAGCATAAAATGCTGGTGAACCATTCCAATACCATTTTCAATAGAATCTCTTGGAGATCTAAGTTTTATTTCTTTTTCGTTTACTAATATTTTACCTGAGTCTGCCTGATAAAGACCATATACAATACTCATCAAAGTTGATTTACCGGCACCATTTTCTCCAATGATACCGTGGATAGTTCCTTTGTTAATTGTTAAGTTAATATTTTTATTGGCATGAACATGCCCAAATGACTTATTTATATTTTTTAATTCAAGAATAGGTGAGACCATAATATTATTATATTAATTTGGTCTCACCTTAGATTTTAATTTATGTTACTCTTGTGACCAGTCAGCGACAACGATGTTACCACTAATAATCTCTGCAGAAGCAGCAGCAACAGCGGCTGCCATTTCATCAGTAACCATTCCATCTTCAGCAGCATAACCAACCATACCTTCAGCAAGTCCTAGAACAACAATTGCTGACTCAAAAGTTCCGGCTTCAGTTTTTTCTGCTTGCTCAAATATAGTTAGATCCAAACGCTTAAGCATTGAAGTTAACATATTTCCTGGGTGCATCCAGTTTTGGTTTGTGTCAACGCCGATACCCATGATGCCTGCATCTGCTGCAGCCTGAAGAACTCCAATTCCTGTTCCTCCAGCCGCTTGGTATACAACGTCAGCACCTTTATCAACTTGAGCTTTTGTCAACTCAGCACCTTTTGTTGGATTGTTCCAAGCTTCAGGTGTTGTACCAGTCATGTTTGCATGAACTTCAATGTCAG